>Ga0316207_10000421_pt1 | contig 71639 bp, 55 predicted proteins | sample 6weekpyrite_MG_FD_204943 | JGI IMG/M metagenome (GOLD analysis project Ga0316207, IMG submission 204943) | Microbial mat bacterial communities from mineral coupon in-situ incubated in ocean water Damariscotta River, Maine, United States -... | ecosystem: Environmental > Aquatic > Marine >... | reverse complement strand
ACCTTGGGTTTTCGGCGTGCGGGTTTTTCACCCGCATTATCGTTACTCACGTCAGCATTCGCACTTCTGATACCTCCAGCAAACCTTACAGTTCACCTTCAACGGCTTACAGAACGCTCCTCTACCGCACAGTGCATCCTTAAGACCACTCGATCTGTGCCTTCATCACTCAACGTGATGTGGCTTAGGCGTCGATAAAGCATTGACGCCAGCTGAATGATCTTAAGTGATGCACTGTACCCATAGCTTCGGTATATGGCTTAAGCCCCGGTAAATCTTCCGCGCAGGCCGACTCGACTAGTGAGCTATTACGCTTTCTTTAAAGGATGGCTGCTTCTAAGCCAACCTCCTAGCTGTCTAAGCCTTCCCACATCGTTTCCCACTGAGCCACAATTTTGGGACCTTAGCTGATGGTCTGGGTTGTTTCCCTCTTGACAACGGACGTTAGCACCCGCTGTCTGTCTCCCATGCTCGCACTTGTTGGTATTCGGAGTTTGCAATGGTTTGGTAAGTCGGGATGACCCCCTAGCCATAACAGTGCTCTACCCCCAACAGTGATACATGAGGCTCTACCTAAATAGATTTCGAGGAGAACCAGCTATCTCCGGGCTTGATTAGCCTTTCACTCCGATCCACAGCTCATCCCCGCATTTTTCAACATACGTGGGTTCGGTCCTCCAGTTGGTATTACCCAACCTTCAACCTGGCCATGGATAGATCGCCCGGTTTCGGGTCTACACCTAGCGACTGTTCGCCCTATTAAGACTCGGTTTCCCTACGCCTCCCCTATACGGTTAAGCTTGCCACTAAATGTAAGTCGCTGACCCATTATACAAAAGGTACGCCGTCACGGAACAAATCCGCTCCGACTGCTTGTATGCACACGGTTTCAGGTTCTATTTCACTCCCCTCACAGGGGTTCTTTTCGCCTTTCCCTCACGGTACTAGTTCACTATCGGTCGATAAGGAGTATTTAGCCTTGGAGGGTGGTCCCCCCATATTCAGACAGGATATCACGTGTCCCGCCCTACTCGATTTCACAGTTAAAGACCCGTCGCATACAGGGCTATCACCTTCTATGGCCGCACTTTCCAGAGCGTTTTGCTAAATCTTTATCTGCTTAAGGGCTGTTCCGCGTTCGCTCGCCGCTACTGACGGAATCTCGGTTGATTTCTTTTCCTCCGGGTACTTAGATGTTTCAGTTCCCCGGGTTCGCTCCCCTAACCTATGTATTCAGTTAGGGGTACCCGCAAGCGGGTGGGTTTCCCCATTCGGAAATCCCTGGGTCAAAGCTAGTTTGTCAGCTCGCCAGGGCTTATCGCAGACTACCACGTCCTTCATCGCCTCTTATCGCCTAGGCATCCACCGTGTGCACTTATTCACTTAACCATATAACCCCAAATAACTTGATCTTTTTGTCCTGAGACAACTCGCACGCCTTCGTCAGTCGGTCACATGCTGATGCATGCTCCCTTCCATTCCTCCGTTGCGCGAATCGCCTCAGAACAAAAATCTCGGCGTTATTTCCTTCGTTTATCTTCGATAAACATCAGAAATATCGCTTACCTGGTGTCATATGTATATGAACCACAAGTAACCAATGTTTGTACGCATTGATTAAGTTTTTTTCTTGTGTGAGTAACACTTGATTAAACGTCGTGAAATTAAAATCACTTTGTTTATTTGTTTTGATGCATGTGTTCCCGAATTTACTTTAGTTTTACACCTAATCTCATCAATTAGATGCGTTATCTAAATACAGAGTTTTTATCCTCTTCATTAATTGCTTAATAAAGTGAATCAAGTGCTCTGCAATTCGTTAACTTGAATCCAAATTGTTAAATATCACGTCTCAAGGACTATTTAATCTTTGGTCTTTCAACCAAATGAAAACATTCTAACTAAGTCGTAACTTAGTAAAACGCTTTAATTTGGTGGAGCCAGGGAGGATCGAACTCCCGACCTCCTGCGTGCAAGGCAGGCGCTCTCCCAGCTGAGCTATGGCCCCATTTGGCGATGTGCTTTTGTCCGTGAGGCGGCGTTGCCGCATCGATCAGCTGCCGAGTCACGTGCAATGCACGCTCACGGCATCTGTCGATGCGCGCCTTGCTCACGAACAAAATCACAGCGCCAAATTCTTCGCAGGTTAAAAAAAGCAGCTGCGCTGCTTGATATACTCTCTACGAAGACGCCTATATGACGCTGCTAATTTGGGCAGATTGGATCTTGTGAAGTGCGCGGTGTGCGCCAGCACATAAGTGCTTCACAAGATTCAAGCTGCACAAATTTGGTGGGTCTGGGTGGATTTGAACCACCGACCTCACCCTTATCAGGGGTGCGCTCTAACCAACTGAGCTACAGACCCGTAAATCGGTTTTGTTGATATCGCTATCAATCGCCTTTTACTGCCTATATTTCAGTACGGCTTACTTCTATCCTTAGAAGATGGGTTCTTTCAATCAGAGTCTAAATTAGATAACTTGTATGGATGCTCGTATCAATTCACAACAGAGCGCTCTTTAAAGGAGGTGATCCAGCCCCAGGTTCCCCTAGGGCTACCTTGTTACGACTTCACCCCAGTCATGAACCACAAAGTGGTGAGCGTCCTCCCGAAGGTTAGACTACCCACTTCTTTTGCAGCCCACTCCCATGGTGTGACGGGCGGTGTGTACAAGGCCCGGGAACGTATTCACCGTGACATTCTGATTCACGATTACTAGCGATTCCGACTTCATGGAGTCGAGTTGCAGACTCCAATCCGGACTACGACCGGTTTTCTGGGATTGGCTGACTCTCGCGAGTTCGCTGCCCTCTGTACCGGCCATTGTAGCACGTGTGTAGCCCTACCCATAAGGGCCATGATGACTTGACGTCATCCCCACCTTCCTCCGGTTTATCACCGGCAGTCTCCTTAGAGTTCCCACCATGACGTGCTGGCAACTAAGGACAAGGGTTGCGCTCGTTGCGGGACTTAACCCAACATCTCACGACACGAGCTGACGACAGCCATGCAGCACCTGTCATTCAGTTCCCGAAGGCACCGAGTTATCTCTAACAAGTTCTGATGATGTCAAGGGTAGGTAAGGTTCTTCGCGTTGCATCGAATTAAACCACATGCTCCACCGCTTGTGCGGGCCCCCGTCAATTCATTTGAGTTTTAGCCTTGCGGCCGTACTCCCCAGGCGGTCAACTTCACGCGTTAGCTGCGTCACTAAGTCCCGAAGGACCCAACGACTAGTTGACATCGTTTACGGCGTGGACTACCGGGGTATCTAATCCCGTTCGCTCCCCACGCTTTCGTACCTCAGCGTCAGTTTTGGTCCAGTGAGCCGCCTTCGCCACTGGTATTCCTCCTAATATCTACGCATTTCACCGCTACACTAGGAATTCTACTCACCTCTACCAAACTCTAGTTATCCAGTTTCAAATGCAGTTCCCAGGTTGAGCCCGGGGCTTTCACATCTGACTTAAATAACCGCCTACGCACGCTTTACGCCCAGTAATTCCGATTAACGCTCGCACCCTCCGTATTACCGCGGCTGCTGGCACGGAGTTAGCCGGTGCTTCTTCTAAAGTTAACGTCAAGGTCATTGGGTATTAACCAACAACTTTTCTTCACAATTGAAAGTGCTTTACAACCCGCAGGCCTTCTTCACACACGCGGTATTGCTGGATCAGGCTTGCGCCCATTGTCCAATATTCCCCACTGCTGCCTCCCGTAGGAGTCTGGGCCGTGTCTCAGTCCCAGTGTGGCTGATCGTCCTCTCAGACCAGCTATAGATCGTCGCCTTGGTAGGCCTTTACCCCACCAACTAGCTAATCTAACGCGGGCTCATCCAAAAGCAAAAGGTCCGAAGAGCCCCTTCTTTCATCCGTAGATAGTATTCGGTATTAGCCTGGTTTTCACCAGGTTGTCCCGAACTTCTGGGTAGATTCCCACGCGTTACTCACCCGTCCGCCACTCGTCAGCACAGAGCAAGCTCTGCCTGTTACCGTTCGACTTGCATGTGTTAAGCATACCGCCAGCGTTCAATCTGAGCCATGATCAAACTCTTCAGTTTAATAACTAAATAGTGTTTTCACCGCTTTGTATACTACATATTACGTGTAATGTGCTGAAACAAAACTGTGCCGCCTCGCTCTTCAGCTCAACGGTTATTTTTTGTCTCTGTGCTTGTTAACACAAGCACCCACACAAATTATCTATTCTCTCTGATTGTTAAATATCATCGCTTTAAGCGAACACTCAACAAACTAAACCTTGTCAAGCAAGCCGGCTATTATAAGTCGATTTCTAACGCATTGTAAAGCCCTAATTTAAGCTTTTTCAATGCCTTTCAAACCCTTGCGACTTACTTTCCCTCTGCCCTTCAGCTAAATCTGAATCCGTTTGCCTTAACGAGGTGGCGCATTCTACAGCTTATATGCACCCCGTCAATAACTATTTCATTTTTTCTTAATATTATTTCCCAGCCGCTATTTTTTGATTGAATTACGATCAAAACAACTGTGCTGCCAAGGCTTTTTCACAAACTTTACACTTGTTGAGTTTAATAAACGCGATAAACGTGAGCACGATGCTTCAAACATAGCGAGAGCCCTTAGATTGCAAATTACAGCTGGAATAGCATCCCGTAACAAAGCAAGGTTTAAAAGCCTTAAAGCTCCATCCGATACAAATAAATATTCCAAATATACTTTGATTACTAACTAGCATTATTACGCGAATTTTAAAGTGTGGTCTTCATCAACAATGCACCTGGAGCATTATCAGGATTTAACCATTCTTATCAGTACATTGATGGCATATTGTCTAGCCAGGAAAAGCCCATTCTGGCTATTTTAAGCGAGCACATGATGGGGCATTCAATTTATTAATACTTATTCTGCCGACAATGCATTAAATAACATGCTTTCAAGCCATGCAACAACAACAGCCAGGACAAATATATCCAAATCAATAAAAACAACAACGCACTGAACGAGCCATATAATGTGTTGTAGGTTTGATTCACCAGCATGTATTGTACAAACAACCATTTCGCGCCATGCCAGACGATTGACACGACAAACGAGATTTTAAATGCAATGGGAATACTGATACGCATATTCGGAGAGACTTTAAACAACACAAAAAACAGCATCCAAATCATTAGATAAGACATCACAGTTAAGCCACTACTGGGACTAATAAGGTCAAGCCCTGTTACTCCTTCAATGAATCCAGACAAATAAAATGACACGCCTAAGGTCGCGGGCATCAAAACAGCCAGCACTAAATAAGTGGCGATGCTGTGCAACAGGCTATGGTTTGGTACCATGAAAATTTTATTCACTACATATTGATAGCTGCGATAAAATAAAATCGAAGTGATAATTATATAAACCAGCCCAACGCTCCCCATGCGCTTTGCATTACCCATAAAATCTTTTAGATAGCCTGTAATCATATCCGCTTGAACCGGAATTAAACTATCTGCCAGAAAGGTATTAACCGCCACATAATAATCTGTAAACACACCAAAATAATCCAGTATAAAAAATAGCACCCATAACATGGGAATAATCGATAACACACTATAGAAACTTAAGCTGGCAGCAAAAAAACTGATATCATCATCCACTGCGGTAAAAACTTTTCCAATCCAATGATTTATTTGATACTTCATAGCAAGCTAAGTTTTATGCCCATAATTTTATTCACAGCCATTATAGTCAGAAACCTGGCTCATAAACAGATAGCTAAAATACGAAACACAAAATATGAACAACCCTAATAACAAATTGCATAACGAAACCAGCCCTTATTTATTACAACACGCGGATAATCCGGTTAACTGGCTCCCGTGGAACAACGAAACACTGGCGCTCGCTAAAGCACAAAACAAACCTATTTTATTATCAATAGGTTACTCTGCCTGTCACTGGTGCCATGTAATGGCGCATGAATCTTTTGAAGATAGCGCGACGGCAAACGTGATGAATGAATTATTTATAAACATAAAAGTTGACCGAGAAGAGCGCCCGGATTTAGATAAAATTTATCAAACCGCTCACTCGCTACTTACCAATCGCTCCGGCGGCTGGCCATTAACGGTTTTTTTAGTGCCGAATAATCAAATGCCATTTTTTGCCGGCACTTATTTTCCCGATAAACCTCGTCACAATATGCCTGCCTTTGTTGAAATGATACAAATGGTGGCGGATGCATTTAAAAACAAACCGAACGAAATACAACAACAGAATCACTCCATCGAAGACATATTTAAAAACATGTCTTCGCACTCACCTTTTAACGATAAATTAAATTCATTACCTTTAGATTTAGCACGCAAGCAACTCGAAGGCGCTTTCGATAAAGTCAATGGCGGCTTTAGCGACGCGCCAAAATTTCCACACCCCGATATGCTTGAGCGCAGTTTACGTCATTATTTATTTTTAAAATCACAAAACAAAACCGATGAAACCGCATTGCACATAACAACCTTTACTTTAGATAAAATGGCACTCGGTGGATTTCAAGATCAAGTCGGCGGCGGTTTTTTTCGTTACTCTACCGATAAGTTCTGGATGATTCCGCACTTTGAAAAAATGCTGTACGACAATGCACAGCTACTCAATTTATATTCACAGGCTTATACCATTAATAATAACGCACTTTATAAGCAAACATTAGAGATGACCGCCGACTGGGTTATTCGCGAAATGCAAACCTCTGAAGGTGGATACTGCTCTGCACTGGATGCGGACACGGAACAAGTTGAAGGAAAAACTTATGTATGGAACCCGCAACAAATCAAACAGCAATTAAACACCGAAGAATTGAATGTTTTTGAGTTTAAATATAATTTACGCGACACAGCAAACTTTGAAGGCAACTGGCATTTGCACAGCCACATAAAAGATGGCGAATTGGCAGAACAATTAAAGATAAAGAATGTTCACGTTTTATTAAAATCAGCAAACCAAAAATTACTCAGCGAAAGAAACACCCGCGCACAACCCGGCCGAGATGATAAAATTTTATGCTCATGGAATGCACTGATGATTCGCGGCATGGCACAAGCGGGTAAACGCAACAATAATGCTGCCTATATAAAATCAGCCAGTCGCGCTGCTGATTTTATTTTTGATACGCTATGGAAAGACCAACGACTACTCGCCAGCTATAAAGATGGCACGGCGCATTTAAATGCTTATCTCGACGACTACGCTTATTTATTACAAGCTATACTGGAATTATTACAATCTAACTGGTGCAACCACTATTACAACTGGGCGATTGAAATTGCAGATAGCTTACTCGAATATTTTGAAGACAAAAATGCTGGGGGATTTTTCTTTACCAGTCACGATCACGAACAGCTTTTATACAGAAGCAAAACCTTTGCAAATGACGCCATGCCCAACGGTAATGGCGTTGCCGCCAGCGCACTGATTCAGCTCGGACTACTCTGCGGCAATACAAACTATTTAAATGCCGCAGAAAAAACCATACGCTGTGCTTACTCATTGCTTAATGAACAGGCACTCACCCATTGCAGCTTATTACACGCGCTAGAATTATATTTAAAACCGGGCTTAATTATTGTATTGCGCGGCACACAAACATTATTAAATAAATGGCAACAAATACCGAACAACCAGTTCATTCCACAACTCACCTGTATTGCAATTGATAATGAAACCACTGTGCCCAACGCATTAAAGGACAAGAAACCTGTTGGCGATATTTGCGCCTATATATGCGAAGGCACTACTTGCTTGCCCGTTATAACCAATATTAATGAATTCACGCTTTACATAAATAACATTACCAATCATGAAATATATTAGTCGCTACAAAAATATTAAACCTTATATTACTCGCGATAATTCTGAAATTCGTGAGCTGATGCACCCTGACTCATATGACAATCAATTACAAAGCTTAGCGGAGGCCATCATTAAACCCGGTCAAACAACTTTATTACACTTGCACAAAAAAAGTGAAGAACTATATTTCATTTTGCAGGGCGAAGGAAAAATGCAGCTAGGTGATGATATTTTTTCTGTAAAAAAAGGCGATACAATTTGCATAACACCAAAAACTAAACACCGCATTGAAAACACTGGAGCTAATGATTTAAAAATTCTTTGCTGCTGCGCGCCGGCCTACGCTCATAATGACACGGTAATCATTTAAAAATAGCAAAAACTCAATTTATTTTGAGCGAAATACCCTTGCCCGTTTGAACTAATGTTTTAATCCAAAAGAACAAATCTATAATATTTCTTCTCGGTGGACGCCTATCATATCCTGAGCTTTCCAAGTAATGAATCATTGTGCTTATAAGGTATTTATTTTTCGCTGTAAGGTTGAGAAATCGAACTCCATAGCCCTCTGTACTATTAACAAAAAATTTGTGTTTTACTGCTGCCTTAAGTCTTATATGCGACGTTTGTGGTGGAATTAATGAAAACTCAAGTGCAACTTCAGAATCAACTAACAATTTTTTATGCGTGGCAATGAAGACACCACTTTTAGAAATATTTTTAATCATACCTATAAATTCATCATTCATACTAACTGATATATCTAACGCATACCTGGGACTGGCTTCCCACCAACGTAAACGCGGGTCAAGATATGCAATTCTAACTGCCGGCAATAATAAGTAACTCACTACAGTAATATTTAAAACACCAAAAACAACAAAAAAACCAAACAACCAAAATTGATTAGTTTGATATAGCTCATTTAAGTAGGGCATGTTTATCACTAGCACCCATAACTCAACAAATATAAACACTGGAAAGCTCCATTTCTTAACCGAATATATCGCAAAGCCCGCTATTGGAAACAAAAAGAAATATTCAAACACATGAGCAGCTGTGCCCGTTTGATACTCTATTATGGCAACATCTACAGGACTGACTTGGAAGTAAACACTATAAAATAATATTTTTAATATAGGCTCAACAAAATGAAAAAAAGCCAATATTAGTAACGGCCAGGGCTTATACTCCATAATTACTACTCCACAAATATTGTCTTTTTCAATGAGGTGGCACTCATTTTACAATTTAACTACGAATCCATGACATTAGGGATGCACGGCTATAAATTTTTACTTACTATATTTGACATGACTCCCTCCACCCTCGAGGCATTAAATGCTTTAATTCCAAAGTAATAAGTCGTTCCGGTTTGTAATCGCTGATCATTTTCAATCACATACGTTGATAAGTTTGAACCTATCTCTAACAGAAAAATAAGCTGATCTGGCCTTATTCCATAATAAATATTATAGCCCTCCAAATCATTTAATCCGGTCATATCAGTATTTTCAGTGGGTGGCGTCCAGCTTAAAGTAACAACGCCTGCCTGACTTATACCGGGATCATCAAGCTCGGAATCCATTTCATCTGAATCACCAACACTTAAGTCATAAACGCCCAAGTCTCCAGCAGTTGAGCCGGCACCGCAGGCGATTATGTTTAAGGATAAAAATACAACAATTATAGAGTGGATAACTTTCATCATTTATTCCTTAGAACGAATTAACAACCCGCTATTCGCTAATATGGAGAATGACTGGGCCGCTGGCTCACTAAGTAGCTCCATAAATTATAGTAGACGCAATGAATCTTTCTAATATTTATCTAAATATTATGTGCCCCCCATCTAATAAAAGTTCACGAGTAGAAATAACAAAACCTAATGGCCTTACAAATAAACACTAAAGAATTTCTAAGAACAAATCACACACTATCATTTAGCCAAAACCAAAAAAAAGCCCCGATATCCGGGGCTTTTTAAATGAACTGGATTTGGCCTGTACTACTGAGACATCACCGCCTGCACCGAACCGATTGTTCTAATCCACGGATCCGTACCCAGATCCTGCAAGCCAACCAGTGCCTGCTCAGCTTCGTCCTTCGTCGCATACACTCCCGCCATCAACACAAACCAGGTTTTGCCATCAACAACTGTTTCGGCAATCCATTCATCTGACAGTTGATTTTGACTAGCGAAAAAGTTCAGCTGGTCCATTGAGCTAGAGGCCACAACCTGCACTGCGTACATATCTGCTGGTTGTGCTGCCAGGCCACCACCCACTGCAACTGCGGGTGGCTCTTCTTCTACTATAGGCTCTGGCTCATTCATCGGCGGCTCTTCGATAGACGATTCGCCTTCAGCAAATGCCGACCTGTTTTCTGTTGGCGCATACCCAACCGGATCAATCGTCTCTTCCTGCATGACAACCGGCTCGATTTCATCAATCGCTAAAGGTTCTGGCTCAGCCGTTTGCTCTGATCTTGCTTCCCAGGGCGATGAAGACTCACTCCACGGCGATGGTTTTGATGAACAGGCAGATAACGCCATGCCACCGGCAAGCACTAATGTAATAGGTAGTAATTGTTTGCTTAAAAGAGTCAATGTTCTATCCTCTGTCATTTGTTTGGTCACCTTAAAGTTAAGAGCAACACTTAAAACAAGCTCTTAAAATAAGCTTGTATCACGTTATTTTATCTACGATTATTCCAAGTCTGACATTAAGTCTAGCCCATTAACGCCACTTTCTAAAGCATTTATCTTAAATATTTACGTTAAATTACTGTTTTCGCTCAGAATTAGATGCACTTCGCCCCATGAACATGCCAAATACCCGTATTTTAGCTATTGATGACGACAGAGACCTGCGCGATTTGCTACAACAATACCTAGCTCGAGAGCACTTTGATGTACACTATGCTGAGGATGACGCCGCAATGGACGGACAGCTCCAGACACACACTTTTGAGAAACATTGATATTCACATCACTCGCCTGCGCAAAAAGCCTGAAGCCCCCCACCCAAACATATTCGCACAGTTGAGTGTGGGCACTAAAACCACCGCACCACTTGCACAATCCTTATCAAAACTCATATTTAAGTTTTCGCTTATTGTATTAATAGAGACCTGAATAATTCACCACCCATAAAAAAGCCCCTTAATAAAAAAATAAAGGGGCTTTTTTTAACACCTTTAAAGTGCTTTAAATATTATTGCCGGGGCTGGCATATCTCCACCCCCTTTTTAATGCTTTCACTTTATTGAACAACCAATTGTTGTACCGAGCCTACCCGCCGAATCCACGGCACATTTTTTAAGCTGGGCGCAATTTCATCACGGGCCGCTACGGCAGAAGAGTAATCAGCATACACATCTAACAACAACACATGCCAAATCACCCCATCCCGCTCCGTCGCCACAATATATTGAGTTGATATTTGCTCTTCTTGTGCAAAGCGCATTACCCGATCCAGGTCCACCGATGCCATTAATTGCATTGTGTAATAATCGGCGGGCTGATTCATAAATGTGCTCGTCTCACCTGCCGGTTCTTCTAATGCAACTGGCTCTAAAACCGGCTCTTCAACGACCTCTGCAGGCGCAAAGCTTTCAACTTGCTCTGTTTGGTAACTTAACTCCACCTCACTTTTTACCGGCTCAGTCGGCATTTCAAGATCAGCTTTATAAGTTGCCGTAGGTACAGCTGCCTGATTATTGGTGGATGATTTTTCCCACGGAGATGAACTTTTGGTCCAGGTCGTTGCCTCATTGGAGCAAGCACTCAACAATAATGCGGTGCTGCTAAGGCCCAACAACAAACCCGCAAATTTAAATAAAGAATACGTTCTCTTACTATTCACCAGAAATCCTCTTAAATTAGTCATCTATTTTTAAAGATAGTGTAGACGATTATAACCAGCACCTAAAGTTTTACATTAATTATGGCTTCAATGATGCAAATAAGCATTAAAATTTACTGTGTGTTTTTTAAGCATCATTTTCTGTATACGCATTTATTTGTATCTGTGGGCTTGCACATTCAACGCTAATTTGAAAATTTATAGGCCTACAACATACCCTGCAATCTTCTATATATTGTTGATTTTCGCCGCAATTATCTATCACTACGTCATATAGCTCCCAACAATATGGGCACTGAATTTCATGGATAATAATTTCAGCAGTCATTACTTTTCCGTCGATTCCAGCTCAGGCAATGACTCCGCTTGAGCCGTCATAATAGTGCCGGGGTTTTCTTTTTCTTGTGGCTCGTCGTCTTCGGGGCTGTCTTTTTCCATTAGTGACAAACCACCAAAACTATCACGGGGAGTTGATTTTTCTTCGCCGGCACCATCAGCCGTTGGTGTTGCCGCATCCTCACCTAATTCAATTTTTAACCGCAAATTATTTTCAGAATCCGCATTTTTCAATGCCTCTTCCATTGAAATTTTACCGGCTTTATAAAGCCCCAATAATGCACTATCAAACGTACACATACCGATGCGCTCAGACTTTTCCATTACCTCTTTTATTTCTGACACGTCACCACGTTTAATAAGCTCTTCAACGCGTGGCGAGTTCAGTAAAATTTCAATCGCTGCACAACGCTTTTTATCGATTGTGGGTATTAAACGCTGTGAAACAAAGGCGCGCATATTTAAAGACAAGTCCTGCAATAACTGCGCATGCCTTTCTTCCGGAAAAAAATTAATAATTCGATCTAATGCCTGATTGGCATTATTAGCGTGTAAAGTTGAAATCGCCAAGTGCCCGGTTTCGGCAAATGCCAAGGCATGCTCCATAGTTTCACGATCACGCACCTCGCCAATTAAAATGACATCCGGAGCTTGGCGCAATGTATTTTTCAATGCGTCTTCAAAACTGTCCGTATCCACCCCCACTTCGCGTTGGTTAACAATGCAACCTTTGTGCTGATGCACATATTCAATCGGGTCTTCAATTGTAATAATATGACCTTTGCTATGCGTATTGCGATGATCAATTAACGCTGCCAATGAAGTAGATTTACCCGAGCCCGTGCCACCTACAAAAAGAATAATGCCACGCTTGGCCATAATTACTTCTTTGAGTACAGCCGGCAAACCCAGGTCTTCTATATCAGGAATTTGTGCATTGATATAACGAATGACCATCGAAATTTCATTGCGTTGTTTAAATATATTAACCCGAAACCGCCCCACCCCACTTTCTGAAATAGCTAAATTCATTTCGGGCTTAGTTTCAAATTCCTCCTGCTGTTCTTGCGTCATTATCTCCAGTGCCAGCGAGCGCACCCACCCCGGCGGCGCGGCTTTTTTAGACAGGGGCGTCATCACACCGTTAAATTTTGCACTGGGTAACGCGCCGGTGGACAGGTAAAGATCTGAGCCATCTTTTTCGGCTAGTACTTTTAAATACGGACTAATTTTCACTTTTTTCAACTCCATTAAAAAGAATGCCTATAGATAATAGTCGAGCTGAATTAAAATAGTGGGAGTCAAACACGTTTCATAGCACCTAAATCTCAACTTTTTATTTATACAATGACCAAAGCATTTTTACTCACCCGCCAAGCCAAGGATACTTCACAAGGTATTCAACTAGAGTTTTGGCTTAGCTCCGACAATGGCCCTGTGCAGATTTTTATGCAATCGCAATCTGCGGTGTTTTTTATCCGTCAAGTGGATTTGCAAGCCACCCAATCACTCATTGACCACGCCTCGGGCAACATTAAAAAAATAGAATTAAAAAATTTTAAACATAATGCAATGGCCGCCGTGTATTGCAATTCACTACAATATTTTTATCGTTTCAGAGACACCTTACGGGACAATCAAATCCCGATTTTCGAATCTGATATTCGACCCACCGAACGATTTCTAACTGAACGATTCATTACTGCGACCGTCAATATTCATAACCCACAACAATTATCGCAACTCATCAATCCCGCGATAAAACCCGACACTTACCAGCCCACCTTTCGGCTTATGTCAATTGATATAGAAACCGACTACAAAACCAACGCCTTATTTTCCATTGCTTACATTTGTGAAAACAAAAAACATGTCATTATGATTGGTGATAATGAACCGAAAAACTCAATTGATTATTTACAATTTGTTAGCGATGAAAAAACGCTACTCAACACCTTTATTCAACAGGTTAACAAAATCGACCCGGATATTTTTATTGGCTGGAATGTAATTAATTTTGATTTCCGTTTTTTACAAAAAAAATCTGAGCAATTAAATATCGCATTAACATTAGGGCGCAATCAGTCACAAATTAAATGGCGACAACATCACTCTGAAAACAATCGCTATTTTTTACATATTCCGGGCCGTGTTGTACTCGATGGCATCGACACTTTAAAAAGTGCAACCTGGTCATTTTCGAGTTTTTCACTGGATTATGTTTCCCATGAACTGTTAAATCGTGGCAAACTCATTGCGCAACAAGACAGCCACGACCCCTTATTTAAAGCCAAGGAAATACAACGTCAATTTTACGAAGATAAAATTTCACTCGCTAAATATAATTTAGAAGACTGCCAGTTAGTATTAGAAATTTTTGCAAAAGCCGAACTCATTCACTTCGCAATAGAACGCGCACGCTTAACCGGTTTGGAAATGGATAAAGCCGGTGGCTCGGTGGCAGCCTTTGATAATTTATATTTGCCTCGCTTGCATCGTAAAGGCTTTGTTGCGCCGAATATTGGCGACTACAGCGATGGCAACACCGCACCCGGCGGCTATGTAATGGATTCGAAACCTGGCCTGTTTGATAGCGTGCTAGTGCTCGATTATAAAAGCCTATACCCCAGCATTATTCGCACTTTTAAAGTTGACCCTTATGCACGCATTGCGGCAAAAAAATTAGGCCCCAACGAAATCATTGCCGGATACGATGGCGCTAGTTTCGCCAAACACGAACATATTTTACCCGGCATCATCGCGGACTTATGGGGTGCACGCGATCAAGCCAAAGCTGAAAAAAACAAAGCCTTATCACAAGCTATAAAAATTATAATGAATTCATTTTACGGTGTGCTCGGCACACCCGGCTGCCGTATTCACGACGCACGTTTAACCAGCTCTATTACTAAACGCAGCCACGACATTATTAAACAGTCGGTGAGATTAATTAACGAGGAAGGTTACGATGTAATTTACGGTGACACCGATTCGGTTTTTGTTTCACTAAATAAAATCGCCAAAAATGAAGAGGCCAATGCTATTGGCAAGCACTTAATTAACACTATAAACACTTATTGGAAAACACATTTAAACGAAAATTATGCTATTGAATCTTTTTTAGAAATGGAATACGAAACCCATTTTAAACGTTTTTTTATGCCCACGGTTCGCGGCTCGGACAAAGGCAGCAAAAAACGTTATGCGGGCGTTATTAATGACGGCGATAAAAATAAAATAATTTTTAAAGGATTAGAAAATGTTCGCACCGATTGGACACAATTAGCGCGCGAGTTTCAACAGAGCCTTTATTCAAAAATATTTAACCATGAACCTTATAATGAATTTATTCTCGATACTGTACAAAAACTTAATCATGGAAAACTCGACTCACAATTAATTTATCGAAAACGCTTACGCCAAAAACTTGATCAATACCATAAAAATATTCCGCCCCATGCGCGCGCTGCGATTAATGCTGAAGTTATTTTCAAACAACATGGCCTGCCTTCACGCTATCGACACAAAGGCTGGATTGAATATGTTATTACACTAAATGGCCCCGAGGTTTTAGAGTGCCAAACCTCAAAACTGAATTATGAACATTATATTGAAAGGCAATTAACACCGGTTGCCGATAGTATTTTGGCGACATTAAATGATTCGATGGAAAACATTTTGAAAAAACAAATTGATTTGTTCTGAAATATATTATCCCGTATTAATGCTCTTTATTAACCAACAAATTTCATGTAAAAAACTCAACCTGAAAATTTATCCATCTTCTGCGCCAAGGTTTGCCAATGGCAATCACGCATTACTTTAGCTAGTGCATGCAACTTCCCCTGCTTTATTGCTTTGCGCCTTTCGGCTTTTTTCTTAATGCCATAAAACGCCAGCATGCTGTCAAAGGCATTATCGATATAATGCTGGATTGGCATCATCACATCTTGCTTGCGAGTGTGAAACGCATCTTCACCTTCGGCACAGGGCGTATCCAATACATTAAATTGCCGGCAAGCCGCCGGCCTTAGCGGGTGAATACTGCAAGCACCGTCAAGTAAAAACGGGCAGGTATTAATTTTATCTAAATTACTTAGCTGGTTTTTCAACTGCTCTCGCAGAGGCGAGGCCAGCTTTTCTATCACATACCAACTCATCCCCATCAACTCCAACGGATACACCGGAATATCCTGATGACTGGCGCAACAACTACTACAACCTTTGGCGCAGGCTAATTGCCGGCCTTGTTTTAGTTCCCGCGCAATGGCGACACTCACACCTTTATCTATGATGCTATAGGCATCTAATAACGTGCTGAGCCAGGGCAAACGTTTTTCATCATCTGCAAAGTTTAAGCGCTGTGGCTTTGTATAATCACACTCTGTTACTTCACTCATGTAAATTGTCTTTCGCTTTCATTTAACATTAGCTCGGCAGTTTAAAGGGTTTAAATGAAACTACAAACTGCTTGCTAGTTAATAATGTGCTAAAATACTAATTCAGTACTTAGAATAGATCTCACGTCAGCACGCCTGTTAGTCGTCTTATAATATGTGAACATATTCCAGGTAACCCGAGTACCAAAAGTGGACTATGCTCATAACACAGTGCAATGCGCCCTGCGCCCTTGCACACCTTTCATATAGGCAAAATATCTAATGACTACCGACACGGTAATTTCATTCAACGACCTCGCTCTTAATAAATCACTGCTAAAAGCACTTAACGAGGTGGGCTATGAAAGCCCTTCGCCCATCCAGGCGGAAACTATTCCATTATTACTCAATGGCCGGGATATTATCGGGCAGGCCCAAACCGGCACCGGCAAAACTGCAGCATTTGCACTGCCACTGATTTCGAATATCAATTTAAAACAAAAAGACCCCTCGGTGCTGGTGTTAGCTCCCACCCGTGAGCTAGCCATTCAAGTTGCGGAAGCTTTTCAAAAATATGCCAAACATATGAAAGGCTTTCATGTATTGCCGGTATACGGCGGTCAGGATTTTCGCGGCCAGATTAGCGGGTTAAAGCGCGGTGTGCATGTGATTGTGGGCACTCCGGGGCGAGTGATGGACCACATGCGTCGCGGCACTTTAAAACTGGAAAATCTCAAAGCACTGGTGCTTGATGAAGCAGACGAAATGCTGCGCATGGGCTTTATCGATGATGTGGAATGGGTATTAGAACAAACCCCGGACACTCGCCAGATTGCATTATTTTCTGCGACTATGCCACAGCAAATTCGTCGCATTGCTACCAAATATTTAACCGATCCGGAACAGATTACAATTAAGCAAAAAACCGCGACGGCCAGCACCATTCGCCAGCGTTTTTGGCCGGTGAGTGGCGTGCATAAATTAGATGCATTAACCCGCATTTTAGAAGCCGAAGAATTTGATGCGATGATTATTTTCGTGCGCACCAAAAATTCTACGGTTGAACTGGCCGATAAATTGGAAGCACGGGGTTATGCCGCCGCCGCCATTAACGGTGACATTCAGCAAAAACAGCGTGAACGTTCAATACAAAGTTTAAAAAATGGCAAGTTGGATATTTTGGTCGCCACCGATGTTGCGGCGCGCGGGCTTGATGTGCCACGCATTAGCCACGTACTGAATTACGACATTCCCCACGACACCGAATCTTACATTCATCGCATTGGCCGCACCGGCCGTGCAGGGCGTGAGGGCGATGCAATTTTATTTGTAGCGCCCCGGGAAAAACGCTTATTAGGCGCAATTGAACGCGCCACTAAAAAACCCATTGAAATGATGGAACTGCCATCAACTGAAATCATTAACGAACAACGCATCGAGAAATTTAAACAGCGTATTACCGACACGTTAGAATCCCAAAAACTCGATATGTTTTATAAAATGATTGAAGAATATGCGCGCGACAACGAAATACCTGCACTCAATATTGCCGCCGCACTCGCACATTTATTACAGGGCGAATCGCCGTTTCTTTTGCAGAACAAACCGCAGAAGAAAATAGATAAAAACTGGAAAGATAGCAGCGGATCATCAGACAGAAAGTCTTCTCGCCGTGAGCGCGAACGTAATCGTGGACGCGACGATAGAAGTGATAGAAAAAACGACGGGGGTCGAGACCGTAACAAAGACCGACCACCCGCAGAAGGTATGGCGAGCTACCGCATTGAAGTCGGCAACAAGCACGATGTTAGGCCCGCTAATATTGTGGGCGCAATTGCCAATGAAGCCGGGCTAGATAGTAAGAACATCGGCCACATTAAAATTTACGATGATTACAGCATGGTTGATTTGCCTAAAGGCATGCCCAAGGATGTATTTAACGATCTTAAAAAAGTATGGGTTTCTGGGCAGCAATTAAAAATATCAAAACTCGTTTCCGGCAATGAAAAACGCGAAGCCAAAGCTGAAAAGAAAAAGTCTAAAAATCGCAAACGCGATAAGAAAAATATTGGTAAACGCAAAGCACCAAAAAAATCTAAATAGTCAATTCTATAATGTATTATTTGAAGGCGGGGTTTTAGCCCCGCTCACAATAAATACAGCTAAAACCCTACCTCCAAAAACATGACTTATAAACATTTACTCAATTAACTTTAACCATAAAAAAGGCCAGCTCCGAAGAGCTGGCCTTTTTAACTTCATACCCCGCAGGATATCTAGCGTTTAATAAAAATTAAACCGCTACAATGTTCTCAGCTTGAGGCCCTTTCTGACCTTGAGTTACAGTGAACTCAACTTTCTGACCTTCAGTTAAGGTTTTGAAACCTGAACCCTGAATTGCGCTGAAGTGAGCAAAAACGTCAGGTCCGTTTTCTTGCTCGATAAAACCAAAACCTTTAGATTCGTTGAACCATTTAACAGTACCGGTAGTAGTAGACATATTTTCTATCCTATTTTTTTCAAAAGTAATTAAGTCTCATAACAATAATTTGCGCAGAGACGGTTGTGCTGGAAGTGTTTACATATGAGAACAGGACGGAGTACTACAGTTGGAACTTCGAAATGTGGTGTGCATAAGTATTCAAGGCACTTTCTAGCTATCAAGGATTATATACCGCTTAACCTCTTAGTCAACGAATTCAAGCGCTAATATTTAATGAATTAGGGCTGATCGACCAAAAAATCGTGATTTTTGCACCACTATTAGGCAGCCTGGGTAAATAACGCCCTTATTTTTCCAAAAAACATAACTCAGGTACTTTTGCAGAATTTAGTCGGTGGCGTCATTTTATGGTATGTTTTTCGGTATTCTTTCAACACTTGCTGACGTCGCTCATAACTTTTATTGGCCCGCTGCACCATATTACTGTAATCCATGGATGACATATCACCGGCTAAACTCTCCACATTGCTACTTAACATGGGTTTAGTCGAACTACCTTTAGGTGAACTGTACATATTGCCTCCGTTGAAACTGACGTGCTCAATAAAGTATATCCTCTTTAATCAGCATGGTGGATGGGCTGGTTAGCAATAAGATTCGCTTGTTTGACCAGCGAGACTAAAGCCTTCTCTCAGCCCCTCGCTTCACTCGCTCTTTAGAAAGTAAAACGCAACAAGAGATTTAACGATCAAAGCTTCGCATTACGCAAGCGCAACGCATTGGTAATCACCGATACCGAGCTAAAGCTCATCGCCGCCGCTGCAATCATTGGCGATAACAAAACCCCAAAGAACGGGTACAACACACCCGCCGCCACCGGCACACCTGCGCAATTATAGACAAACGCAAAAAATAAATTCTGTCGAATATTACGCATCGTCGCATGACTTAACCTGCGTGCACGCACAATGCCGGTTAAGTCACCTTTCACCAATGTCACGCCGGCACTTTCCATTGCCACATCGGTGCCGGTACCCATAGCAATCCCCACCTGTGCCTGCGCCAATGCGGGCGCATCATTTATACCATCACCCGCCATTGCCACTATGTGCCCTTCGGCCTGTAATTTTTTCACCACTTCGGCTTTTTGTTCCGGCAATACTTCGGCTTGCAGTTGATCGATATTTAATTTGTTTGCCACCGCTTCAGCGGTAATTTTACTGTCGCCAGTGAGCATCACCACGTCAATGCCTTCAGCATGTAAATCTTTTATCGCCTGCGCAGTGGTCGCCTTTATCGGATCTGCCACCCCGACTAAACCCGCGGCTTTTCCATCAATACCAATTAGCATTACGGTTTGACCTTCCGCTCGATATTTATCTGCTTGTATTGATAACGCTTTCGTTTCAATATTTTGCGTTTGCAATAAGCCTACATTGCCTAGCGTCACCTTGTACCCGTCAACATCACCGGTAACGCCTTTGCCGGTGATCGATTTAAAATTTTCAACTGCTAAAAAGTCTATCGATTTTTCTTCTGCACCCTTTACGATGGCTTCTGCTAAAGGATGCTCCGATGCGCGCTCTAAACTTGCCACCAATGCGAGCATTTTATCTTCATCGATTTCACCACTTGATATTACCGCCACTAACTTTGGTTTGCCTTCGGTTAGCGTGCCGGTTTTATCCACAACTAAAGTATCGATTTTTTCTAAAGTTTCCAGCGCTTCGGCATTTTTAATTAACACACCTTCCGTTGCACCGCGTCCCGTACCCACCATAATGGAAATGGGGGTTGCCAAACCTAATGCACAGGGGCAGGCAATAATGAGTACTGCCACCGCATTAATAATCGCGTAAGCCAGTCTGGGTTCCGGCCCCCATACACCCCAAACTATTGCGGTTAAAATTGCAACGACGACGACGATCGGCACAAAAATACCAGCCACGCTATCGGCCATTTTTTGTATCGGCGCACGTGACCTTTGCGCCTCGGCCACCATATTTATAATTTGCGACAATAAAGTATCACCACCAATTTTTTCAGCACGCATTAATAAACTACCGGTGCCATTTAAGGTTGCGCCAATTAATTTTTCGCCCGCAACTTTTTCAATGGCTAAAGGCTCACCGGTAACCATCGATTCATCAACATTACTCGCGCCTTCAGTGACCACACCATCCACTGGAATTTTTTCACCGGGACGAATACGTAAAATATCGCCGACCTGCACCTGTTGTAATGGCACATCTTTTTCTTCGCCATTGGCGTTAACTAAGCGTGCGGTATTTGGCGCCAAACCTAACAACAATTGAATCGCCGCATTGGTACGTGAACGTGCACGCAACTCCAGTACCTGCCCTAATAAAACCAGTGCGGTTATTACCGCGGCGGCTTCAAAATAAACATGCACTAAACCGTCCTCGGTTAACATCGTCGATGGAAATATTTGCGGAAACAATAACGCCACTACGCTGTAAATCCAGGCCACCGACACGCCCAAACCAATCAACGTAAACATGTTTAAGTTCCAGGTTTGCACCGATTGCACCGCACGCACATAAAACGGCCAGCCACCCCACAACACCACTGGTGTTGCTAAAACAAACTCAACCCACAACACAGTTTGTATCGAAAGGCCCGAGGGTAATAACGAAGGCAATAAATCCGCTATCATTGCTAACAAAAACACCGGAATGGATAACACCGTGCTAAGCCAAAAGCGCCGGCTCATATCATCTAGCTCGGTGGTGTCTTCTTCAACGGTCACCGTCATCGCTTCTAATGCCATGCCGCACTTGGGGCAACTGCCCGGTTTATCTTGAATAATTTCGGGGTGCATAGGGCAGGTATATTGGGTTTTCGCGATCGGCACACCCATCGTCTCTAGCGCCATGCCACACTTCGGACAACTGCCCGGATGATCTTCAATAATTTCAGGATGCATAGGACAAGTAAATTGCGTTAAACCTATATCCAGATCGCAACTACCGTCGGCACATTCCGTTAATTGGGTTTCGGGATGAATATAAGGTTCGGGGTTTTTTGAAAATTTTTGCAAACAGTGATCACTGCAAAAAAGATAATCCATATTCTGGTAATGAAACAGGTATTCAGAATCTGCTTTTACGGCCATGCCACATACTGGATCAGTCTTCATAACACTATCCTTAAATATTGTGATAATCGAATTGCTACCGATTCAAAATAGTAGCACTTTAAAAAACAGGGTAATTAGGTGAGAACCTCTCTATTAGCATCAGTTCAATCAATTTCCCGATTCATACAGAACCCTAAACATCATTTGATATACATCAATAACATAATATTAGCCTGTACTAAACTTGCTCGCAGATTGAGAAAGAAGCAACACAAACTAACGAAGCAATGATATATAAACTAAAACAACTCGCTTTTTCATTACTGATACTAAGTATCATAAGCTTTACATTGCTACCTTTGAATACCTTTGCTATTCACTCATGCGAACATGCCGACATGAATGCTCAAACCAGCCCTCAGCCTGGCGACCCATCTAATACCGAAACTAATCATTGCGACGATGATAAGCAAGTTTGCAGCTGTGATAACTGTGATAACTGTGGCTCTCACTTGGCCAGCTCAGTCTATATTGACTTAATCGAACAAGGCAATGGTTATAGCCGTCATCAGCTCGATAATAAAGTTCAAATCAATCACCCCTATTCCCAACCCTTTAGTAACCCCTTACTCCGACCGCCCATCATCTAAAACATAAACTCAAGCAAATTAATTTAGTTAGACTAAAGTTTGCTTATCACAGATTTATGATTAAAACATATTTATATTAATCACGCTTTTAGTATTGGCCTTTCATTAACCCATACTCTTCGCGTGGCAATTCATTCACATTACTAAGGAGAATACTTATGAGTATTTCCAAGCATGCATTGGTAAAAACCGCTTTGTCGTTAGCCATTGCCAGCGCAACCCCCTCTCAATTATTAGCCGCGACTTCCGATCAGGAAATTGAAGCCCTTTGGCAAACCGTTGAACAGCTGGAACAAAAAGTAGCTGAAGCAGAAGAGTGGAAGTCCCCTAATACCTTAATTCACATGGCCGGTTATGCAGATGTCAATTACACTAATGTAGACACCGCTGACGGCACAAAAAGCAGTTTTAGCACAGGCGCTTTCGCACCCATTTTTCATTACCAGTATCAAGACAAGGTAATGTTAGAAACCGAGATTGCCTTCACGATTAATGAAGCAGGCGAAACCGAAGTAGAAATAGAGTACTTCACCATCGATTATTTTATGAATGATAATGCCGCAATTGCAATGGGTAAGTTTTTAAGCCCCTTAGGTCAGTTTCGTCAAAACTTTCACCCATCCTGGATCAATAAGCTGCCTTCTGCTCCCATCGGCTTTGGTCATGGTGGAGCCGCCCCCATTGCGGATGTCGGCATACAAGTTCGCGGCGGCTTTAAGATAGGCGGTTCTATTAATGCCAATTATGCTGCTTATACTGGCAATGGGGTGGCTGCTGAAATGAATGGCAATGAGCTAGAAGAAGCACACTCTCCCGGGTTTAATATAGATGGCGATAATGGCAAAAACTACGGCGGACGCTTCGGCTTGTTTATACCTAATGCAAAACTGGATGTGGGTGTATCATGGGCTACAGGCAAAGCTGCTGAGTTTGAAGAGGCTAGTCCAGCATCTAACTCAAGCTTCGAAAACAAGCGCAATTGGGACTTCATCGGTGCGGATTTCGTTTGGCATTTAGGTGGCCTGGATGTGCGCGGCGAATATGTTAAACAAAGCTATGGCGCAAGAGCTGACGGCACAAGTGGAGCCGCTGATTTTGATGCGACCTACTTACAAGCGGCATACCGTTTCCCATCCTCGAAATGGGAAGCCGTACTGCGAAGCAGCACCTATAACAACCCAGAGGATACTTTAGACAGAACCACTGCCGGTGTGAATTATATTTTTGCTAGCAACATTATTGGCAAAGTAGCCTACGAGACAAACGATAGAAAAATTAACAAAAGCATGGCCGAGGATAAAGTTCTTGTTCAAATGGCTTACGGATTCTAAGGGGGATACCACATGAAAAACTTAAAGAAAAAAACTTATGCCTTAATGGCAACAGCCGGTTTACTCCTTGTTTCAAGCCAGGCCTTTGCAGGCGATTGGCCACCAACGGGCGATGCGGCAAAAGGCGCTAAAGCCTGGGCAGATAATTGCGTTCGTTGTCATAATCTTCGTGACAGCAAAGAATTGCGCGATGATCAATGGGTTGGAACCATGCTACACATGCGTATGCGTGCAGGTCTTACAGGGCAGGATACTCGTGACATTTTAAGCTTTTTACAAGCCTCAAATACACGCCCCAGCACCTTTGTTAGGCCAACATTATCGAATGCCAAGGAAGCACCATCGAGTTTATCCGGTGCAGATGTTTATGCATCCACGTGTATCGCTTGTCACGGTGCAGACGGTAAAGGAACTGTTCCAGGCGCGCCTGACTTCACCGATAAAAATGGCCGCTTAAGCAAAACAGATGAGCACTTATTAAAGAGCTTGAGCAATGGCATGCAAAGCCCGGGCTCGCCCATGGCAATGCCGGCTAAAGGTGGCAACAGCTCACTAAACAATGCTGATCTGAAAAATGTTTTAGAATATTTAAGGAAGACGTTCTAAAAAGGAATACGTTTTAAATCATAGCTAAAAAAACACATTGCATCACTGCAATGTGTTTTTTATGTATGCTATCACTGGTGTCCGTTAACTTTGAATGCACCTACGAGGACACGACGATCTCGAAATAAAAAACTGGAATCACTCCGATGCCAATAAATTCTCCTGTAAAAACTGCGAATAATCATCCGAGCTTAAAAAATGTGTACCATCACAATTAAACTGCAAACGAATCGTATCCTGAATAATACTAATGCTTAGGTTACGCAAATAAAAACTTTTAATGTTTCTCAACACTCTTAACTGCGTCATCACAATACTAATATTTCTTTTCTCAACCGGCTGCCAATTATTATTTAATTTAATAAAAGTATTTTTCATAAATTCAGGCAACTGGCTAAACAAAGAATCCCCTGACACAAAACCAAATAAGCGCTTAATAAATTGAGACTTTTCAACGTACGATATCTTTAAAAAATGCCGATCAACATAAGCCTTATTAATTAATTTATTAACTGTATGTATTTTTTCATTAAATGGATTAAACACCGAGCGCGTGCGAACCTCACCACTGTTAAAATTCAAAAACAGTTTAAAAGTACAACGATTCAATAATAAATCTTCTAACACCGGCTCTAACTGGGGCAACAATTTATCCACAACACTTTCGTAACGTTGTCTAAAAAATGCCGACTCTCTTATTGACGGATCACCCTTAATACTAATCTGTAATTTTTTGCCATTTATGCCAGTGCTCAGCATTAGACTTTCTATTAATAATAATTCTTCATTACGTTTAGCCAAAACCATTTTAATTTTAACTGCTAACTGAGGGTAACGTTTTATAAACTGTAAAAACCGATCTTTATCTATGCCATATAAAACCGTATCTTCACAAGCCATTGCCGATGCAGTGCGCCGGTCTTTATTAAATATTGCCATCTCACCAAAATAATCATGTTTAGTCAGTCGGCAAATAGGCTCGTCTATTCCACATTTATCAACATAAATCGAAATGCGGCCCGATTCAATGATATAAAAATAATCGACTTCATCACCTTCCGCAAAAACACGTTCACCTTGCTTATATTTTTTTAATATCGAATGTGATTTTATTTCAGAAATTTCTGTGTCAGACAAACCCTGAAAGAAAAAACATGAGCCGTTCATTTAACTATTCCGCATAGTGAAAAAATGAACGTTACTATAACGCCAGTTGGCACCTGATTGTTGCAGGCTTATTCACATATTGCCGCCATTCAGGTGCGTGCCAGTTCAAGGTTTTCGTATTTATATAGTTTCACCGACAGGAAATTTTGTATTACTGTTTATTCTTCGCCAACCAAAACCACCACACTATTAATAATATTAAACCCAATCCCAATAAATTAACCATTAACATCATTTCAATTATCCTTGTTGGTTGATTTTAATAAAACGCAAACGGTTAGCATTACTCACCACCGTTACCGATGACATCGCCATCGCCGCACCTGCAATCATCGGATTTAATAGCAAACCCATCAGCGGATACAACACACCCGCCGCCACCGGAATACCCACGGTGTTATAAATAAACGCACCGAATAAATTTTGCTTGATATTTTTTACGGTGGCACGCGAAATAACAATTGCATCTACCACGCCGTGTAATGAGCCGCGCATTAAGGTAACGTCGGCACTTTCTATTGCCACGTCTGTACCGGTGCCAATTGCAAAACCCACATCTGCACCCGCTAGTGCTGGCGCATCATTTATTCCGTCACCCACCATACCAACAATGTCACCTTGTTGCTGCAATTGCTTAACTTTATCGGCTTTTTCATCCGGCATAACATCAGCGATAACATCATCTATACCAACAGATTTTGCAACGGCCTGTGCGGTTAGCATATTATCGCCGGTTAACAATACCACTTTTAAACCTTGCTGTTTCATTTGGGCGATTGCTTGCTTTGAGTCATCTTTAATTGGGTCAGCAATTGTAATAACCGCTGCCGCTTTTCCATCTATTGAAAAATACACAGGCGTTTTAGCTTGCGCTGCCTGAGCAATCACTTCGGCTTTCAGCTGATCTATATTTACGTTTTCGTTCTGCATTAATTTTTCATTACCAAGCAGTAACACTTTTTCATTTACAACAGCGGTGACTCCCTGCCCCGAAATTGCCTTGAAATTTACCGCTTTTGAAATTTGCAATTTTTTATTTTTGGCTGCATTCACAATCGCTTCTGCCAGTGGGTGCTCAGATGCAGTTTCTAAACTTGCTGCTAACATTAGGCACTCATCTTCGTTCGTATGTAACAACGATTTAATATTTGTTACCGCTGGGCGACCCTGTGTTACAGTTCCCGTTTTATCCAGCACAATCGCATTCAGCTTGCCAGCTTGCTGCAATGCATCTCCATTACGAATTAATATACCCGACTCTGCCGCTTTTCCTACGCCGACCATAATAGATATAGGTGTAGCTAAACCGAGCGCGCACGGACAAGCAATAATCAACACTGTCATAGTGGCCACTATTGCATAAGTAAGACTCGGTACAGGTCCAAGGTTAAACCAGATTAAAAATGTAATAACTGAAAAAATTAATACAACAGGCACAAAAATCGCAGCCACCTTATCGACTAATTTCCCAATTGCGGGTTTGCTTGCCTGCGCTTTTCGAACCATATCTATAATTTGTGCCAACACGGTATCTTTACCTATTCGTGTCGAGATAAATAAAAATGAACCGTTTTTATTTATCGTGCCAGATGCAACTTCATCGCCTAATTTCTTTTCTACTGGCATCGGCTCACCCGTTAGCATCGATTCATCAATGCTTGATGCGCCTTCAATTATTTTCCCATCCACGGGGATTTTCTCCCCTGGACGAACCCGTAGCGTTTCATCCAAACCCACTTCCTCTATCGGTATATCTTCTTCCCTACCATCTCGAACCACCCTTGCGAATTTTGCCTGCAAACCAATCAAACGTTTAATGGCTTCTGATGTTTTCCCTTTGGCCTTACTTTCTAATGCCGAGCCCAAATTAATCAGCGCAATGATTATCGCGGTCGCTTCAAAATAGACGTGTTGCACATTTTCAGGCAACCAGTCCGTTAATAATAAAACAACCATTGAAAACAACCAGGCTGTGCCAGTGCCCAATGCAATCAACGTATCCATATTCGCGTTATGCATACGAAAGGCTTTCCATGCCCCCACATAAAAATGCTTACCCGAATACAACATAACGCCTAAGGTTGCCAGCCCCGTCATTAACCAGAATAGTTTATCTGCAACTGAGCTTAACGATGGCAATATGCCAAGCACACCTGCCACAAACAATGGAAAACCAATCGTCGCCGCGACCACTGATTTTTTTACTGACTGTTTGTAATACAAAAAATCCTGCTGCTCTTTTTCTACAATTTGCTGCACATCTCCAGCGGTTAACTCTGCCGCTTCATATCCTGCATTTTTGACTGCATTCACTAATGCCTTAACGCTAATCGCGCCTTTCACATTTGCAGTATGTTCTGCAAAATTGACATCTGCATATTCAACACCCTGCACACTATTAAGCGCGGCTTCCACTCCAGCGACACAACCCGCACAGGACATACCTGATATAGATAAACGATAGATTTTTTCAGACATTTTTGTCCTCCAGCATAGAAAACTTTAATTAGCTTATTTTTTGAGACAAAAAAGAGTACTCTTTGCCAAAAACTTGTTTGTAATAGTAAACGATTTTAATGGTTTTATTGTTATAAAATTTCAGTTTTTATTTATATAATTTAGGCTGAACCGTTATATCGACTAAGTGCTTATAGCATTTTAAAAATTGATTTACAGGGAAACAGCATGGATGAAATAGTTAATATTGTCATTATCGAAGGCTCTGTAAACCTTGCCATCAATAACGGCAGATCATTGTTTATTAGTGACCAGAATAGCTACATTATTGAGTTTCACCAAACAAACTCATTAAATACAGATTTAAATTTTATCAAGCGCCTGTCGCTGGCGATTATTTTTTATTTTTTTAAACGCACTGGGTGACATGCCGGTAATTTGTTTAAACTGAGAGCTAAGGTGAGCTAAACTGCTGTAGCCTAAACGATAGGATATTTGCGTTAGATTCAACTCATCATACACCAATAACTCTTTAACGCGTTCAATTTTTAATTGTATAAAATACTTTTCGACGGTAATTCCTTCAACCGATGAAAATAGCTGACTCAGTGATTGATAATCCAGCTTTAATTCTGCACTAATAAATTCAGACAGTTTAATACTCTCCAAATCTTTATCGCCATGAATTAATTGTATTAAGGCCGTTTTTGTTAACGCTATCTGGGCTTGTTTTTGATTTCCTATCAGCTCAAAACCCAGCGGTTCAATTGCCTGTTTTATTTGTTGAATTTTTTCATCATCCAATGTTTCACTTTTTAACTCGATCTCCCCCATAATAACTGATGAAAAATCAAGCTTTAGCGTTTGCAATACATTTTCTATCACTAGTACGCAGCGCCCGCACACCATGTTTTTAATATAGAGTTTCAAGTGCTTTATTCAGAAATTAAAATGGCATTAAATCCTGCGCCATCAATCGCTGCACCAATGGCTTTCAAATCAACTGATGCTTTTACTACCGCCATAGCACTGCCTAAATCTATTTCAATATTTTCAATGGCGGGTACTTTTTTTACTGCATTTTCAACATTAGTAACACATCCACCCCATTTCATACCGTTAATTTTATAATAATATTGTTCTGACATTTTTACCCCTCTCAATTACGCATCGAAAAAACGACTCGTAATTAACTTTGTTTATTATTTCAGCACTGATTTTTGCTTCATTAAAAAGAATACAAAAGGCAAGATCGACAAGGTCAATATAGTTGCACTCACCATGTCGCTCACTATCGGCACATCACTTCAAAGCCTGTTCCGCTACCTAACATTATGGGTAGAAAACCCGCCATGATTGTTGCCACGGCCTCATAATTAGGCGCACCTGCAACGCAGTCTGCACAGGACATTCCAGAATAGATAAACGATAATTTTGTTGTGATACTTAAATGCCCCTGATAATGATGATTAATAATATAAATGCTATTGTAAAATAGATAAGCTCAATCTGTAATCGTTTATTTTAATACGAAGCCACATTACTGATTAGCTGACTTAAGTATTTTCCTGTATACGATTTTTTACGTTTACAGATTACCTCAGGCTGACCCTGCGCGATAATTTTTCCACCTTGCTTGCCACCTTCCGGCCCTACGTCTACCACCCAATCGGCTTCCGCAATCACATCTAAATTATGCTCTATAACAATCACTGAATTACCCGCATCCACTAAACGATGCAACACCCTTAATAACTTTTCTACATCGGCCATGTGCAAACCTACTGTGGGCTCATCTAATACATATAAATTATGTTGTTGAGTTTTATTGTTAGCTTTAGCCAGTTCCGTCACTAATTTTATACGCTGCGCTTCGCCACCACTTAAGGTTGGGCTTTGCTGACCTAAAGTTAAATAGCCCAGTCCCACGTCTTGCAATAATTGCAATGCATGATGAACAGATGGAATAGCCGAAAAATATTCAGTGGCGGTTTTTACATTCATCTCCAACACTTCGCCGATGTTTTTATTTTTAAATGTAACCGCCAAAGTTTCATTATTAAAGCGCATGCCATGACAGACTTCACACTCCACTCTAACATCGGGTAAAAAATTCATTTCAATTTTTCGCATGCCATGACCACCACAGACATCGCACCGGCCATCACCCGCATTAAATGAAAAACGCACGGGCTTATAGCCTTTAATTTTGGCATCCACCGTATCAGCAAACAGTTTTCGAATCGTATCCCATATACCAATATAGGTTGCGGGACATGAGCGTGGAGTCTTGCCGATGGGGGTTTGATCAACTTCTAAAATACGTTGAATATTTTCCCAACCTTCTATTAACTTGCAGCCCTGCCAGGGTGTTCTTTTTGCACGCCCTGCTTTTGAACGTTTATTGTTTATTTGTGTTTTCAAGTTAGCATGTAACACAGATCGAATTAGGCTGCTCTTGCCACTACCGCTCACTCCCGCAACACAAACTAATTTTCGTAATGGAATATTCACATCAATATTGGCCAGGTTATTTTTTTGTGCACCGATAATTTTTAATGATTCACATCCCCATTGTTCGCGTTGTTCATTATTTCGTAAATCTGGCATGGGGTGGCGCAAGGGATGCGCCATAAATTTTCCGGTTAATGATTTTTTATTTTTTATTAATTGTTTCAGAGTGCCAGACGCAACTGCCTCGCCACCTTCAACACCGGCCCCCGGTCCCATATCAATCACATAATCGGCTTCACGTATAGTGTCTTCATCATGTTCAACCACCAGCACCGTATTACCCTGTTGCTGAATTTGTCGCAGGGTTTTTATCAGCTGCTGATTATCGCGCGTATGTAATCCAATCGTCGGCTCATCTAGGATGTAGCACACACCCTGCAAATTGGAACCTAATTGCGCCGCGAGTCGAATACGCTGCGCCTCACCACCACTCAGCGTAGGAGCCGAACGATCGAGTGACAAATAATTCAAACCAACCTTTTGTAAAAATGCTAAACGCCCCTGCATTTCAACCAATAAATCATGCGCAATACTTTGTTCCAGCACTTTTAGTTTTAATCGCTGAAACCATTTTTCTGCATCGTCTACCGATAGGCCCGCCAACTCGGCAATCGTTTTATTTCGAAAACGAACAGACAGTGCAACTTTATTTAATCGTTGCCCGTCACAGGACTTACAAACAGTAACGACATCTTTATCGACATCGTTCTCACTTAACCACTCACTTTCTTCACCGCTTTGTCCTTCGTCAAAATGTTGTATCACTTCGCCTGTTCCAAAACAAGATTGGCACCAGCCATGTTTTGAATTATACGAAAAAAGCCGCGGGTCCAGCTCATCAAAACCAATTCCACAAGATGGGCAGGCCCGCTCGGTTGAATACAGAGCCTCAGGTTTTTTAGATTTAAGTTTAGCCTTATGCTTAATTTGAGATTTTGTCGACTGTGGCTCCACTACCACTACACCATTTCCGATATCCAGCGCCTGTTGCAACAATACTTTTAAAGCTTTATCTTTACTTGCCGTAATTTTTATTTTACCCAACGGCAATTCAATATTATGCTCTTTATAACGTGCCAGTTTTGGCCAGGACTCGGTTAGTAAATATTTTCCATCCACACGCAAATGTGAATAGGATTTTTTTAGCGCCCATTTTGCCAGTTCATTATAAAATCCTTTGCGCGCCACGACTAACGGCGCCAATATCATTAACTGATCTCCCGCATACTTTTTTTGAACTGAAGCTAAAATTGCGTCCAGCGATTGCGGCTCTATTGCAACATCACATTCAGGACAGTATTGCGTTCCTAACTTCACATATAATAATCTTAAAAAATGATAAATTTCGGTTAAGGTCGCCACCGTGCTTTTTTTACCGCCTCGGCTAGTGCGCTGTTCTATAGCAACGGTTGGCGGGATACCATAAATGGCATCTACATCGGGACGACTGGCGGGCTGCACAAATTGCCGGGCATAAGCATTTAATGATTCGAGATAACGTCGCTGGCCTTCGGCAAACACAATATCAAATGCCACGGTACTTTTGCCACTACCACTCACCCCCGAAATTACCGTGAATTTATTTCTGGGTATTGACAGATTTACATTTTTTAAATTATGTTCACGGGCACGATGTATTTCAATTAACTGATTTTTTATCCGCTGCGGTTTTTTTGTCTCCCGTAAATTAAATGCGAAAGACGTCTGTTTTTTTGAAGTGGCGAAGATTTTTTCATATTCGCACAAGGCCAGCGCAGTGTGCGAATCACTTTTTTTCATAACATCCTGAGGCCGGCCTTCTGCAATTAAATCACCACCCTGCTCTCCGCCTTCGGGGCCAATATCAATTAACCAGTCGGCATTGCGAATTACATCTAAATTATGTTCGATCACCAATAACGAATGCCCCGCATCAGTTAACTGTCGAAAGGCTTTCATTAAGGTGGCGACATCATCGAAGTGCAAACCAGTAGTTGGCTCATCAAATAAAAACAATGTACCGGCAACTGCTGGTTGATTTTTTACTGATTTTTTACGCTGACTAATAAGCTGTTTTGCCAAATGCCCCGCGAGTTTTAAGCGCTGCGCCTCGCCACCACTTAATGTGGGCACCGCCTGACCTAGTTGCACGTAATGCAAGCCCACATCCACTAGCGGCTGCAATGTGCGTAATACATCTTTTTCTTTCTTAAAAAACGAACAGGCTTCGGCTACTGTCATTTCTAAAATATCGGCGATCGATTTCGCTTGTAAGTTATTTTTACGCGATTGACTTCTTTCTGTATCGCCTAGCAATTTTATTTGTAATATTTCATTGCGATAACGCCGCCCATCACAATCCGGGCAACGGATATAAACATCACTGAGAAATTGCATTTCTACCATTTCAAAACCATTGCCCGAACACGTTGGACAACGTCCATTGCCGGAGTTAAAACTAAATGTACCGGGGGTATAATTACGCTCTTTAGCTAATGGCTCAGCTACAAACAGTTTACGAATCGCATCAAACGCGCCAACGTATGTTGCGGGAATGGAGCGCGTGGTTTTTCCAATTGGGCTTTGATCAACCAACACCACATCACCAATATATTGATGACCTGTTATTTTTTTACAGGCACCGGGCGCCTCAACGGCTTTGCCCTTGTGTTTACATAACGCAGGGTAAAGTACATCACGCATTAATGTCGATTTACCAGAACCACTTACGCCGGTAATACAAACCAGTTTTTGCAATGGAATACTGACACTGATTGATTTTAAATTGTGCTCACTGGCTCCAAAAACTTGTATATACTTTTGTTTTTTACCGACACTGTCATCTGACAATTTAAATTGTATTTGTTTTTTAGCACTTAAATATTTAGCCGTTAATGATTTTTTATCTTTCAGTAATTGTTTAGCCGTACCATAAAAACAAATTTCGCCGCCCTGCTTTCCCGGTCCCGGTCCGATATCTAAAACTCGATCAGCGGCTAAAATAAGTTGTGGATCATGCTCGACCACCAGTAGTGAATTGCCCGCATCGCGTAATCGATGTAATACCGTCACTAATCGCTTTATGTCTCGTGGGTGCAAGCCTATGCTTGGCTCATCTAATACAAACAATGTATTGACTAATGAGGTACCAAGCGCGGTGGTTAAATTAATGCGCTGCACCTCTCCACCACTTAGTGTTCGTGACTGTCGGTCCAGGGTTAAATACTCTAAGCCCACTTCTAATAAATAATTCAATCGTGATCGAATTTCAGTCATTAACAACTGAGTTGCCTCATCAAGACCAGACGCCACATTTAATTCATTGAAAAACACCGCACATTTTTTTAACGACATACGCATAACATCGTAAACAGTCAATCCGGGAAGTTTTTCGATATTTTCTTTGCTTAAATTCAAACCCTTTGGAATATAACGTTGTTTGATATTTATAACTTCGTTTGACTCGGTTAAACTTCCCACTCGCCACCACAGTGCCTGATCTTTTAACCGACTTCCATTACAGCTTTCACATGGTGTGTAAGATCGATATTTTGAAAGCAAAACCCGAATATGCATTTTATATGACTTACTTTCCAGCCACTTAAAGAATCGCTGAATACCAAACCACACTTTTTCATCCCAATCACCTTCGCCTTCAATCACCCAGCGTTGTTGTTTTTTAGTGAGCTTATTCCAGGGTTTATCAATTGGTATTTTAGATTTTTTTGCGAATGCAATTAATTCGTTTTGTACATCAATATAGCTGGGAGTTTGAATCGGTTTTATTGCACCGTCTTTTAATGATATATTTTCATCGGGAATTACCAAGCTATAATCTACACCAATAATTCGACCAAAACCACGGCAATTTTCACAGGCACCAATCGGCGAATTAAATGAAAACAAACTCGGACTGGGTTGTGCATATTCAATATCACAATCCGGGCAATGGTGTTGAATTGAAAAGCGAAAAGATTCTACCACTTGTTTTTTATTATCTAAGCGATAAATAATAACCCTGCCATTTGCATGTGTAAGTGCAGTTTCTACAGCTTCTGTGAGTCGATCTTTGTTTTCGCTATTAACCACCAGGCGATCTTGAATAACTTCCAGCTGTTTGGTGTTTTCAGAATGAATACGGGTATAACCCTGCTGATTTAACAAACTCACTATTTCATTTTTTGAAAAATTATGCGGGATATTAATCGGCAGACAGATCATAATGCGTTGTGCGTTATTAAATTTTTTTAGCACCGTATCAACAATGCTCTGCGCTGAGTCACAAATCACTTCGCGCCCACAATCTGTACAATATAATTTTGCCAGGCGCGCAAACAATAATTTTATATAATCATTTAATTCTGTCATTGTGCCAACGGTTGAACGCGAAGTGCGCACCTGACTGCTTTGATCTATAGCAATGGCGGGAGGAATACCCTGAATATCATCCACCGCGGGTTTGTCCATGCGATCTAAAAATTGCCGCGCATAAGCTGAAAAAGTTTCTACATAGCGGCGCTGACCTTCGGCATAAATAGTATCAAATGCTAACGTTGATTTTCCCGAACCGCTGACACCCGTGACCACAATCAGTTCATTAGTGGGTAGCGTCACATCCAGATTTTTAAGATTATTCTGGCGCGCGCCTTTAACAATAATTAAGTCTTTTTTCATCTTAATTCTGATTAGCTGAGGGCCGATAAATATACGATAATTTTCTATATTTAACTACAGTAATATTTTATTTTTAAATTATTTGTGAGCGAAAAAACAGAGACCTAGCTCAATTATTAAATTTAACTTTAAGGTTACAATACTTTAACTGCAATAAACTAAACAATATAAAGATGAGGTAATGATAGCGATGTCACTTAAAAACAATCATTGCTCCGAAGACGAGCTTGCTAATAGTTTGGAATTAACCCAATGGGCGGCTGATTTTTCATGGAATCAAATTTGCACGATTAGTCGTCACATGGAATCTTACACCGCAACAAAAGACACGGTGATTTTTGATGAAGGAGCTGAAGATAACACTATGGCGATTGTGATTAAAGGCAAGATCGATATCATCAAAAAAGAGTCTGGCTCTAAAACTAATATCATCGCATCTATTATGCCATCACAGAGCTTTGGAGAGATGTCATTAATTGATGGTGAAGCTAGATCAGCTCAAGCAATTGCAGCCACAGACGTGGAGATGCTATTTTTATCAAAAGAAAGGTTACTTATTATGCAGGATGAAAATCCAAAGCTGGCATTTAAACTTTTATGGATTATTGCACAAATGTTAAGTCAGCGTCTGCGCAGAACAAGCGGAAATTTAGTGGCTCAATTAAATAAAATTTAGCTCAAATGCTCAATACCTTACCCACTAGGCCGGTATTAAAATCGCATTAAAACCTGCCGCATCAATTGCCGCACCTATAGTCTCTGCGCTGGCATCGCCTTTCACTACCGCCATCGCACTATCTAAATCCACTTCTACTGTTTCAATTCCGGGTAATTTTTTTATCGCATTTTCTACATTACCAACACAGCCGCCACATTTCATGCCGTTAATTTTAAAATAATATTGCTCTGACATATTTCACCTTTTTAAATTAAACCACAGGCAATTATAAATTTACCTGTGGTTTATACACCTATTTATAATTTTTGATTTATTACTGATTTTTGTTTCATTAAAAAGAATACCGATGGCAACACAACCAGCGTTAAAATAGTTGAACTTACCATGCCACCCACCATCGGTGCAGCAATTCGGCGCATCACTTCTGAGCCAGTTCCGCCGCCTAACATAATGGGTAACAGGCCCGCAATAATAGCTGCAACTGTCATCATAATCGGGCGTACTCGAAGTAGTGCCCCCTCTTCAACTGCAATGCGTAATTCATTTACCGTTACGCTTCGATTCTCCTGCCTGGCTTTATCAATGTGAGCCTGCAGTGCATGATTTAAATACACTAGCATAATCACACCAATCTCTACTGACACCCCAGCCAATGCAATAAAACCAACGCCTACTGCCACTGACATATTGTAGTCTAATAAATACAACAACCAGAAACCACCGATTAATGCCATCGGTAAGGTGCCCATAATTAGGGCCACTTCAGAAAAGTTTCTGAAATTTAAATACAACAATAAAACAATAATGCCAAGCGTGACCGGCACCACTGCCGACAAGCGTTCTTTTGCACGCACCATATATTCATATTGACCTGACCACGCGATGGAGTAACCCGGCGGCAGCTTCACCTGTTCAGTAACCACCTTTTGTGCCTCTGCAACATAGGAGCCTAAATCGCGATCTTCAATGTCCACAAAGGTCCAGCCATTAGGCCGAGCATTTTCACTTTTGATTACCGCCGGCCCATCCTCCACTTTAATGCTGGCCACTTCGCCCAAAGAAATGCGCGCACCTGATGGTGTCACCACCGGCAAGTTACGCAACTTATCAATCGAGTCACGAATATCACGCGGGTAACGCACATTAATCGGGTAACGCTCTAAGCCTTCTACCGATTGTGAAACTTGCATGCCACCTAAGGCTGTGCTTATTACATCGTGTACATCGGCAATGTTTAAACCAAAACGGGCAGACGCTAGGCGATCCACATCAACCGTTACATATCGTCCACCGGCAACGCGTTCGGAATAAGCCGAGGCGGTACCTGGCACAGTTAAGATAGCTTTTTCAATATCTTTACCAATTTGTTCAATGACTTTTAAGTCAGCCCCCGCGACTTTTATGCCTACCGGCGTTTTAATACCTGTAGCTAACATATCGATACGGGTTTTAATCGGCATCACCCATGCGTTAGTTAAACCGGGAAATTTAACCAAATTGGTTAATTCCTTTTTCAATTTTTCGGTGGTCATACCTTCACGCCACTCCGATTTTGGCTTTAACTGAACGGTGGTTTCAATCATGGTTAAAGGTGCGGGGTCGGTTGCAGTATCCGCACGACCAATTTTACCAAAAACAGACTTCACCTCCGGTATCGATTTAATTAACTTATCGGTTTGTTGCAAAATTTCCTGGGCTTTACCTATCGAAATACCGGGGAAGGTGGTCGGCATATACATTAAATCGCCTTCGTCTAAATCCGGCATAAATTCCGAACCGAGTTGAGTTACCGGCCACATACCCACGACAACTAATACCAGTGAACCGACTACTACTTTTTTAGGTGAATGCAAAACCATATCTATAAACGGTTTGTAACCTTTCATCAATACGCGGTTAATTGGATTTTTTTCTTCCGGGGTAATATGACCACGAATAAAATAACCCATTAACACCGGCACCAATGTAATTGCCAACCCGGCAGACGCCGCCATTGCAAATGTTTTGGTGTAAGCCAGCGGTGCAAATAATTTCCCTTCCTGTGCTTCGAGTGTAAACACAGGCATAAAACTTAAGGTAATTATAATTAACGAAAAGAATAAGGGTGGACCAACCTCGATTGCGGCTTTTGCCACCAACTCCCATCGGTTCTCATCGGTGAGCCCCTCCTTTTCAATATGTTTGTGCATGTTTTCAATCATCACAATGGCAGCATCCACCATCGCACCGACCGCAATGGCGATACCCCCCAATGACATGATGTTGGCGTTCATACCCTGAGTATGCATAATAATAAATGCACCTAAAATACCCACCGGCAATGACAAAATTGCAACGAGTGCAGAGCGCATATGAAACAAAAATGCCGCACACACCAGCGCCACGACAATAAATTCTTCAACCAGCTTCATGTTTAAAGTATCAACCGCACGCTCGATTAAATGCGAACGGTTATACACTTCAACTATTTCTACGCCTTCAGGTAACCCGGGTTTTAATTCTTCGAGTTTGGCTTTTACTCCGGCAATGGTTTTTAGTGCATTTTCACCAAAACGCATAACCGCGATACCGCCAACCACTTCGCCTTCACCATTGAGCTCGGCAATGCCGCGACGCATTTGTGGCCCAAGTCGAACCTCGGCAATATCTTTTAATAAAATGGGCGAACCATTTTTATTTACGCCTAACGGAATATCACGCAAATCTTGCAGGTTTGAAATATAACCGGTTGCACGCACCATATATTCGGCTTCGCCCATTTCAATTACCGAGCCACCGGTTTCCTGATTGGCACGTTTAATGGCGGATTTTATTTTTGCAATCGGTAAGTTATAAGCGCGTAATTTATTCGGGTCGAGCACCACTTGATATTGCTTAACCATGCCACCGAGGGTGACAATTTCTGAAATGCCACTAACAGTTTGCAGCTCATACTTTAAAAACCAATCTTGCAGTGAGCGCAGTTGTGCCAAATCATTTTTTCCAGTGCGATCGACCAGCGCATATTCATAAATCCAACCTACGCCGGTTGCATCTGGCCCCAATGTAGGTTTAGCACTATCGGGTAAATTACTCGCTACCTGACTTAAATATTCAAGTACCCGTGAGCGCGCCCAATACGGGTCGGTGCCATCTTCAAAAATAATGTAAACGTATGAATCACCAAAGAAAGAATAACCCCGTACGTTGATCGCTTTAGGCACGGACAACATGGCAGTGGTTAATGGATAAGTCACCTGATCTTCCACCACCCGTGGCGCTTGCCCCGGGTATGGGGTTTTTATAATCACCTGCACGTCGGATAAATCCGGTAGTGCATCTAGCGGCGTATTATTAACCGAATAAATGCCCCAGCCGGTAATAATGAAGGTCATTACCAACACCATAAACCGGTTGTGAATCGACCATTGAATAATCTGTGCGATCATCTTTATTCTCCCTTCATGCTGCTAGACTTTTTAATCGTACTGATTAAATATTTGTCATCCATTTTCATCAGCTCAAATTCAACCGCATCCCCCACGACTAAACCTTTTAACGAGACGCCCTCTTGTGTGGTGAAGTCCATGGTCATTTCCGGCCAGCCTAAGGATTCAATCGGCTCGTGTTGCATGGTAATCATGCCGTGGTCGATCATTAAGCTGGTAATCACTCCCCTACCTTTTGCGGATTTACTCATCGCAGCCATATCTTCATCAGGCATTTTTGCGGGTGCCGGGTCGGTCATACGCGCAATACTGGCTTTCATGCTGGCTTCTGAATCAATTAAAAATTGTGCCGAGGTCACCACTTTTTCACCGGCGTTTATGCCTGATTTAATTTCCACAAAGTCACCCGATTCCATTCCCGCCACAACCACACGTTGTGCAAAACGGCCATTACCTTTGGCAACAATTAAGCGCTCGGTACCACCAGAGCGCAGTAATGCTTCCCGTGGCACGCTCAGCACATCTTGTTTTGCGCCACCGTAAATTGCGACATTGGCATACATATTCGGCTTTAAAATTTCTCCCGGGTTGTCAAAACGCAAACGCACTCTTAAGGTTCGATTTTTTGCATCTAAACTCGGATAAATATAATCCACCGTGCCTTCCCAGGTGCGTCCGGGAATAAAACTCAACCCCACGTCAGCGGGTTGGCCCAGCTCTACCCATGCACTTTGGCTTTCAAACACTTCGGCTAATACCCACACTGTAGATAAATCAGCCAGCGTCATCACTTCATTCATAGGCTTCACATACATGCCTTCACGCGCCATTAGCATGGAAACAATGCCATCTTGCGGTGCGTACACACTAATCGTTTGTGACACTTTTCGAGTTTTTTTAAGCTTTTCTATTTGCCTTATACTCACCCCTAACGAGATAAGTTTTTCTCTGGATGCAACAATCAAACGTTGATTTTTAGACCGGATTGCCTGCAAATATTCTTCCATTGCATTGACTAACTTGGGCGAATATAAATCAAAAAGCCGCTGACCTTTTCTAACCCGGTCACCTTCAATATCCACCGCCAGTTTTTCTATCCAGCCATCCACTCTTAAATGAATGTGGCTGACTTTCGATTCGTCTAAGTCGACATAACCCACGGTATCGATTTTGCGCCATAATTTACCCGACTCAACATTCGCGGTGCGCACACCTAAATTATTTTCTACTGCGGGGGATATTTTAACAACCGGCCCTTTTTCATCACCGTTATCACCTTCATCGTCATCACTATAAACCGGCTCTAAATCCATCCCCATGGGCGATTTACCCGGCTTGTCCCGGCGATAATTTGGGTCCATAGGTGCCACCCAATATAAAATGACTTTTTCTTTTTTAGCTTTAGGTTTTTCCTGTTCCACTGGAATTAAGGTCATGCCACAAATCGGGCAAGAGCCTTCTTTATCTTTCACAATATTAGGGTGCATTGGGCATTGATATTTAGAATCCAAATGCTTAACACTATGCTCAACAGCGGTTTCGCCTGACATATCTGTTACCGGTGCTGAGGACTTACCGACAAACCAGCCAATTCCTAAAGCAATAACAATGGCAACAACGGAAATTATTTTGCCGGATGAGTTCATAATTTTTCTCCAATCAAATATTGTAATTCTGCAAAGGCTTTGTTGTAAGCCACATCAATTTGCAGATCAGCTAATCGAGTATTCAGTTCGGTGACCCGTGCACGGGTGAGAGTAAAAAAGTTAACCACACCGCTTTGGTAACCACTTAAAGACACTTCTGCATTTTGTTGCGCCTGGGGAAGCACTTTGCTTTCGTATAATTGGTGACGGTCTTTTAGTTTTTGCAAACGCCCCACTACGGCTTGCAAACGCTTTAATAAATCGCGATTCACATCCAGCTGCCGATAACGCACCGCTTGTAAACGTTGCTTTTCTGCGGATAGATTTCTGTCTTGTTTATTTTCTGTGAAAATAGGTAAATCGAGGGTCACCATGGCGGTTAAAAAATCTGAACGCGCACCATTAGCGAGATTATTGCCATTGTTGCCCGAGCGAAATCCGTAGGTAACATCAAAACCCCATTGCGGGCTGTATTGATCATCGGCCAAATCGAGTTTCTTTTGCTGGCCAATCACTTGTTGCTGCATGGCGACTAACTCGGGGTTGGTTTCTAAGCGACGCTTTAACTCAGTGATTGCTTGCATTGCGGGTAGCGATAAATCGGCTTGATCGACTGCCACTCCATTGAGCATATTTTCTTTGCCTACCCATTTAGCCAAATTAGCTTGCGCGACAAGTAACTCAGAGTTAGCACGCTCTAAACGATCATCAACCAGCGAAATTTCTAGCTCAGCCTGCACCACATCCTGTTGTTGTTGACGACCCGAGGCATAAAATGACTGGGAAATATCCAGCATTTCCTCAAATAACTTACGGTTTTCTTGAATAATATCGAGGGTTTTTTCCTGCAACACCACATCTAACCAGGCCTGACGCACCTTCACTAGCACCTGCCGTTCACGTTGCTGTCCCTTTGCCGTTTGGGTGCGCGACATAGCCATCATCGATGCGGAGGCATTGGCATTACTATCTCCCCGTGGCAGCATTTGTTGATAGCCCACCACCAACTGGGTCATGTTTTCCTGCTCAAAATCAAAGCTATCGATGGGCAGTGCCTGCACCCCCAACTTAATTCGCGGATCCTGCCAGGTATCAACGGCCTGTGCTTGATCTGCATAAGCCAGTTCATTCTGCTTAAAACTTTTGCTCACGCTATCTCGTTGCAGGGCAATTTTTTCTGCAAGCTGCAAGCCCAGACCCGATTGTGGAATTTGCGCCGCATTAACTTGGGACATACTTTGTTCTTGTAATGAATATTTACTGTTCTGAAAGCTGTCTTCAGCAGCTGCCAGTAACACCTCTGTGTTTATCAAAGCACTTGTCAGTATTATGATGCTTGAAACTTTCATACCGTTTCCCCGGTAAAATTAAAAAAGATGAATTAATTTAATAAATAAAATTAGCGTTAATAATAGGCGCAACAATACACAAAATCATTACGCATGAAAACTAACTAAAGAAAAACTAAATATGGAGGATCGAACTGATGCTAAGCGGAGGTGGTGATACCTGTCGATATTGCCACTCATGGTGATTTAACCGCAGCGCTGAAGGCTGCTGGTGTGAATCATAAATAGAGCTGAAATAAATCACCTGAAAGCCTAACAGGTAGTTGATATTTATTGACGATGAACTTTCCGCGCCTCGATTACTTAAAGCATCAACCGTCTCGCACATAACAGGAGCACATTTGCAATGTTGCATTTCAGCTTCTGCCATTAGTGACATTTCACTACTCATTTGCATTGACTGCTGCATAGCAGCGTGCACGGGCACCTGCATCGCCATATTTATAATAGACAACACAAACAATGCCAGAACCAATCTGGTATATTGCTTAATGCTTGGCTGTCTATTAAATGGATAAATCATACTGTTCAGTTTATTTCAGATAACGGATAGACAGTATAGCGATTAAATAATTCATTTAAAGTTATTTATTTATCACTGCCTTGTACGGCTAAACTTAGTTCATTTTCAACTAGTGACTCACTTTCAGCCAAGATTTTGGCAAACATACGAGAACTAACTTATTGAATTTAATGATCTATATCTAATAACATCGATTTTTTCGATCTAAAAACCCGAGAAGTTTTTATTGCGCTATCAGCCTGCTCTATAATACCAGGTGTGACCTTGGTGATAATTACGTGACTTTTAGCACATACAAACAATATCCAATATCTCTAGTATCTAGCTTAACGAAGATTTTAAAGTGCTTATTATAATAAAATCGTAATTCAATTTTTTAGGTGGCGTTATGCAATTGTACAATAATCAAAACCCAAATACGGATATATCGGGATTAAGCCGTTTTCAAAAACTCAATTCGGCCTACCCGCAACTCTCTGATATTAAAGATAATTCCTGGACGGATATTATTGAGCATGCGCGCCTGTTGGAAGCAGGACCCGACACCACGTTGTTTAGCGGATCCGCGACCTGCAATAATTTCATGCTAATAATCCAGGGCACGGTGCGTATTTATCAAGCCGCTGAAGATGGCCGGGAAATCACCCTTTATCGCGTCGAAGCAGGGGAACTTTGCATTCTCAGCTTAAACAGCCTGCTCAAAAATAAATCATTTAATGCAATTGCCACCACCGAGTCGAGTATTGAGGCATTAGTGATCAGCCCCGAAAATTTTAAACTGATGATGAACCAAGTCGAGACGTTTCGTGACTATGTCATTTCAACCTTAACCGAAAGACTCTGCGAAACTATTTACCTGATTCAAGACACTGCTTTCAATCACTTAAATATGCGTTTAGCTTGTATGCTTGGTGGATTGTTTGAAAGAAACCATGACCCTAAGTTAAAAATCACCCATCAAGAACTGGCTTTCGAACTGGGTACCACCCGTGAAGTGATAAGCCGTATTTTAAAAGAATTTGAAAGACAAAATTGTATAAAGCTTTCCAGGGGCTACATTACCCTAGCATCTGCCGAAGGTTTACGCTGGTTTTCCGAATCTGCATAAAATGAGACCTTTGCACGATAGGTTCACGAGTACAAAAATCTCAAAATATTTTAAAATAATATTTTATATGTATGATTTGATACAGACCTGCATCCAAAACTTTATTAAAGTAGATATACAAACTTTGTAACACAAGTTCGTATATTGGCAGCATATGGATATGCTGTATTTTTATTCCCTCTGTTAGTTAATTAAATACCCTGTTAATCAACCAGTGACAGCCCATCCGTATTCGGTGGCGGCGGACTTTCTGGCTTTTTCATCTCACCCAAATCACTTCCCGCAGGTGCCATATCCATTCCACTAATATCAAACTCCGGCGCGGCAACCTGCTTAATTTCATCTTGCATATCACTACCCACTGGCGCAAGGGCCGCGGATAATTCAGAAATATCATTTGCGGTTATTCCCAATGGATCAGTTTGAGGTGCGGCGGGTACATCACCCGCAGGCTTCGCCGATTGTGTTTCTAGCGGTGCCATTTTTTCTACACGTGGTGCAGAGGGCCTGGTTTCAAGCTCGGTATTTAGCGATTTAATTTCACAAATTGCACCCGCATTACTTAGTGCCGTTTGATATTTATTTGCCATTGCCTGATCAATATTTTTTTTGATCACCATGCGCTTACCCGAAAACAAATGTGCTAACTTTGTTGCATCGGCTTTAAACATGGCGGCCACTTTAGCTTTTACCTGCTCAAGATCAGCACCGTCTTTTATTTGCCCCGAAAAAGCAACTTCAAATAATTCATCACTCATTGCTTACTTCCTTCAGCGTTTTTTCACTGATGATATATTTCCAATAACAATAATTTAACACTATACTTTTATCATAACCATAATAATATGGCCGCTCTTTGTTAATCGCGTTCTTTATTAATTTAACCGCAATTAATCCGGCCACGATTGTTATACTTTAATAACTCTATCTTATTTATATAGAAATGATCAATAGCACGGGGCAATAGGCAATGGCCAAATTATGAACAAACACACCGAAGTTTCCCGCATTACCCCACATGGCCGAATGGCAACGCTTTCGCAAACTGAAGTCAACCAGCTAAAACAAGACAGCGAATCGAATAGCTATGATATTTACCGACGCTGTTCACTGGCGGTATTAAATGTTGGCGATGTAGTCGATGACACTAAACAGGTGCTGGCGGCCTATTCCGATTTTGATATCCGTGTTATTCAACAGGAACGCGGCATAAAACTCGAAGTCGAGAACGCTCCCCTGCGGGCTTTTGTGGATGGGAAAATGATCACTGGCATACAGGAACATTTATTTTCTGTTTTGCGCGATATTGTTTACGCTAAAAATGAAATTGAAACCCGGGCCAAGTTTGATTTAAACACACAAAACGGCATCACCAATGCGGTGTTTCATATTTTGCGCAATGCCAATATTTTACGCCCCAATAAAGATCCCAATTTAGTGGTTTGCTGGGGCGGCCACTCTATTAATCGCGTTGAATACGACTACACAAAAGAAGTCGGTCACGAACTCGGCTTAAGGGGTTTAGATATTTGCACCGGTTGCGGCCCCGGCGCAATGAAAGGCCCAATGAAAGGCGCCACTATTGGCCACAATAAACAGCGCATTTATAATGGGCGCTATATTGGCATGACCGAGCCGGGTATTATTGCCGCCGAATCCCCTAACCCGATTGTGAATGAACTGGTGATTATGCCGGACATTGAAAAACGCCTGGAAGGTTTTGTACGCACTGGCCATGGCATTATTGTGTTTCCGGGAGGCGCTGGAACCGCCGAAGAAATCTTATATATTCTGGGCGTGTTATTAAACCCGGCGAATAAAGAATTACCGTTTCCACTAATTTTAACCGGCCCTAAAAGCTCGGAAGAATACTTTAAAAAAATTCATCATTTCATTGAAAGCACATTAGGTTTTGAAGCTCAGCAACGCTATAAAATTATTATTGACGACCCGGCACTGGTTGCTCGCGAAATGAAAAGCGGCATGGAAACCGTAAGAGATTTTCGATGCTCCAACAGCGATGCTTTTTACTATAACTGGATACTGGAGGTAGAAACTGAGTTTCAAAAACCATTTATCCCAAACCATGAAAACATGGCCAAATTGGAATTAAACAAAGACATGCAAACCCATCACCTCGCAGCCAATTTGCGCCGTGCATTTTCTGGCATTGTAGCGGGTAATGTAAAAGAAGACGGCGTAAAGGCTATTGAAGAAAATGGTTTGTTTGAAATTCGTGGCGAGAAAAAAATCATGCAACCACTGGATGAGTTACTGGAATCATTTGTACAACAAGGCCGCATGAAATTACCGGGCACAAAATATACACCCTGCTATAAAGTAGTCACCTGAACTCAACGGTTATAAACTTAAAGTTTTTAAGAAAATTACAAACCGATTATTTATCACTGTGATTTTTTATAGCATAACCTAATATCTTTAATCATTGAAGTCGCTGGATTCCCGCCCTAAATAAATTTACATGGGCATAATAACGACGTTATTCCACTTTAATGCAAGCCTTAAAGCGTATTATGAAAAAGACAATGCTAAAGTTAATGCCTACACGAGCACGATATTAATCCAGGTTCTTTTTAAACCGTAGCAAAGCCACAATTAAACCGCCGACAGTAAATACCGCAAATTAACTGATATCGTAAACCATTAACTCCACTTGTGCATCGCGTAATACCGTGCCTTTACTCACTTAACTACCCGCGCCAATGGATAATTCTATAATCACTTCATTGAGGTTGCAGAATAAGCAATGCGAGCTCTCAGCATCTGTAAAATTTTATAACAAAGCGGCGACATAACTAACACAAGTTCGATGCTTCTTTATGCACTTAAGTCACCGTTTACATTATAAGGGCCTCTCATAAACTATACTTAACAAGATATAAAGCCAAACGATATAATTAAGGAGCGTATTTCAATGTACCTGCAAGAAAACACACCTTTGATTTTAACGCTGGACAATGCCGGTCGCCCTATAGACTGGATTAACTGGCAAGATGCGATCAATCTTTATGTGCGCGAACAGGTTTCGTGGACCGCTAGTGAAACTATGCTACGTTTTTATGGTGGCACCTGCCATAGTAGCGGGCTAAGATCGTTTATTGATTTAAGCACTATTATCGCTGTGCGCGGTGCCAAACCAAAATACAATCACGATATAACACCGCCATTAACCAACCGTGCTTTATTCGAACGCGATAGACACACCTGTTTATATTGTGGAAATCAATTCAAGCTTTCTTTACTCACTCGCGATCATGTTAAGCCTAAAGCTCAAGGAGGCAAAGATGTGTGGAAAAACGTGGTAACGGCGTGTAAATCTTGCAATGTAAAAAAAGCTTGTTACACACCCGCGCAAGCACACATGCATCTTTTGGCTTTGCCCTATGCGCCCAATAAAGCGGAAGCGATGATTTTAGCCAATCGTAAAATCTTAACCGATCAAATGGATTTTTTGCGTAATCATGTCCCCCACGAACGTAGAGAATATTTTAACTAAATATTTATGCTTTGGCATATCACATCGAAGGCGAGGCTTTCGCCTCGTTTATAACAGAGCTAAGGCCTCGCCTCCAAAACAATATTTAGTCACAAAAAAACGCAACTTACTGGCATTGGCTCCAGCCCCTTTTCTCACTTTTTCAATCCCGTATTCAAATCTGGATAATTAAATTGGGTCTTAAAATGACTCACTAGTTTTTTATTTGAAATACGTTTTGATTCTGCCAAATAAGATAACATGCCCGCCGACAATTGTTGCTGTGCCTGTTGCAAACTTATTTCCTGCGGGCGTGGCAATTTCATTGCATCCGCCACTTTCATAAAATAATCATTCATGGTTGAGGGCTGACCATCGCAGCAATTATAAATACCTGACTGCACTTTTTCGATAATGGCTTCTACACAAAAACTAACTAAATCATCTGCATGAATACGATTGGTATAACCCGAATCCTGTGCATTTACAATTGGCTCACCCGAGCTGATTCGTTTAATCGGCAATTTATCCACCGCATAAATGCCCGGCACTCTAAAAATAATTAATTGTACTTTATTTTTTTCACAATACTTTTTCAACAATACTTCCGCACTTAAACGTCTGCGCGCCCTATCGACTTGCGGATTTGCAGGTCGCATTTCATCTATCCACTCACCGTGGCAGTTACCATATACGCCAGTTGTACTAATTAATAAAATTTTTTCTGGAGACTCTATCAATTTGTTCAGCATTGATATAAAAGTTTGCATGCGATTATCGCTGGCACCCCTAGGCTGCGGGGGCACCAAATAAGCAATTACACTCTTTTCAAAACTTGAATGCGTTTTCGCTGTTAATTTAAAATCCGAATCATCTAAATCGAATTTAAAACAATTCAAACCCGCCGAGCGGCAAATTTTTTTTGATGTTTCGCTCTGCACAAAACAGGTTAAATTATTTTCTTCAGGGTCTAATCGGTGGGCAATTTTTTTACCAATATACCCACAACCCATTAATTGAATATTATTTAACATCACATTTGTTTGACCCAAATAAAAACCCCGGCATAACCGGGATCTCTAAAAATCTTGTTTATTTTTCAAATTAGTTTTAAAACTTATTATTGCAATGACTGACCCGCGCATCATAATAACGCTCACACGTATAAGCATCGCTACCGCGCGCATAACATTGACCACGTTGTTTATAGGCAAACTCCCGGCAGCTCCCCCATGTATTACTGAGCCGCAACATTTTTTGGTTATGTTGCTGTTTTTTAGCTTTTTTGGCTTCCCATGGATTGCGACTTAATTTTTGAAAGTTGCCGGAATTCGCGCTAAATTTATGCTTAAATTCAGCGGCCATTTTTTTCTTTTCCCATTGCGTTAGTTCATGCTGCGAAATAGATTTACCGCTAAACACACCACGCTCGGCAGCAATTGCCTCATTCAGGGGAAGAATTATCGCTAACGCGATAGCACAAATTTTTGTGATGTTGCATCCAGTCATAATAGAACCTGTATATTAAAGTTAAAATTATTTTGATTTTGAAAAAAACTAAAGGTCAGAGAATTCTAATCATCATTCATCATTTGCCGTAGACACCGAGCAAAATCGAAGCGTATACGGGTTCCGTCATCATTTATTCAAACTGAACATTGGGAAGCATACCAAAATCGCTATATTTTTCAAGAAACAAACGCCCGAACTCTTTGATTTAGCAAGCTTTTAACCCGTTCGAGTGGTGTTATTTTAAAGATTTAAGTCAGTCAGGAGTAATTTGCTTAAATGAATCCAGCAATATGTAATGTTCGTGCTGTTTATCCGGCTCGGTGCTATCGGGTTGTTTTATTGCTAGTAACTGCTCGATACCATATTGCGCCGCTGCATCCAGCACACCAAAATTATCATCAATAAATAAGGTGGCGGACTTATCAAGTGCTTCAATTTTCTCCAGTTCTGTCCAAAATGCCTGATCTTCTTTTGGATGATGCAGTTCATGCGAGGTAATCACCCGATGAAAATAGCGCCCCAAACCGGTTTGCTGAAATTTCACTTCAAAGCTTAAAGGATGCGCATTAGTAACCAAAACCACCCGTTTGCCGTGCATATGTAACGCCTCTAAAAATTCCACCACATAAGGGCGAATTTTAATTTTATCTCTAATATTATGCTTTAGTGCAGCGATATCCAGCCCCAGCTCACGGCTCCAATAATTAACGCAATACCAGTTTAGGCTACCATGAACCGCACTATACTTTTCGTGTAAACGACTGTGGGAGTCTTCCAACGAAAGCTGGTGCAGCTCTGCATAGCATTGGGGGACGTATTGTAGCCAAAAGTGATTATCAAAATGTAAATCCAGCAAGGTGCCATCCAAATCTAAAAATACTGTGTTTATATTTGACCAGTTAATCATTATTATCACTCTAAATATATAGGAAATCTAAAATAGTATATCCGATGTATTCAATTTCATTGTTAGAAAAACTTTTATTTTATGTGAATTACTGAATCACTCTGTACAATACTCTTAAAGACCCTTGTCATTCAAAAAATATAATATGCATAATAAACCTAAAATTCTCAGCCGCAAAATACATAGCCAAAGCAAGCTTTTTACGATTGAGCAAATTGATCTTGAATTTAATAATGGCACCCAAACCCAATTTGAACGACTGCTAACTTTTGGTGCCGGTGCGGTGATGATTATTCCGGTTATTAATAATGAGCAAGTCATTATGATACGCGAATACGCGGTGGGTACCGAGCGTTATGAGCTGGTTTTCCCTAAGGGAAAAATCGACAATGGTGAAAGCATTTTAGATGCAGCCAACCGCGAGTGCATGGAAGAAATTGGTTATCGCGCCGACAAATTAACCCAGCTGGGTGCAATGAGTATTGCGCCGGGCTATTTAAATTTAATGACCTACACTGTACTGGCTGAAAATCTACAACCTGAAAAACACCAGGGTGATGAACCGGAAGAGCTGCAACAAGTGATTTGCAATGTAAACAATATAAATGAATTAATTGCACAGGAAAATCTTAGCGAAGCACGCACCATTGCCGCGCTTTATCAAATTCGCGATATTTTACGCGAACGCACGGAACACACTAAATGAATCAGCACGACAATACAGATGAGCTAAATTTAGAATACCTGTGTCAAAATGCGGTTAGCATTGCGCGCATCGCTGGACAAAAAATTTTAGATATTTATGATTCTAAATATACCATTGAACACAAACAAGACAACACGCCCTTAACCACCGCCGACCTTGCTGCCGACAAGATCATTCGCAAGGCTTTGCACGAACTCACACCAGAGATTCCTATTTTAACCGAAGAATCTGAAACCATTGCCTTTGAAACCCGAAAACAATGGCAGCGCTACTGGTTAGTTGACCCCCTTGATGGAACCCGTGAGTTTATAAAGCGTAACGGGGAATTCACTGTGAATATTGCGCTAGTTGAAAATCATAAAAGCATTTTAGGCGTGATTAACGCACCGGTTTTACAAACCGATTATTTTGCCTGGCATAAAGGTGGCGCATTTAAAAAAAACGCCGAACAAGGGATTCATAAAATAAGCACTCGTAAAACTGATATAAATAATTTAATCATTGCCGGCAGCCGCTCCCATGCCAATGACAAGTTAAAAAGCTTTTATGAAAAACTCGGTGAGTTTACATTGCTGAGTGTCGGCAGCTCATTAAAATCCTGCATGGTTGCCGAAGGCACGGTTGATTTATACCCAAGACTGGGACTGACATCCGAATGGGATACCGCAGCGGCACACTGTATAGTAAATGAAGCCGGCGGCCAGATAACCCAAACCGATGCAAACGCCTTACTTTACAACACAAAAGACAGCTTACTTAACCCCTATTTTTTTGTGTTTGGCGATGACGCTATTGCCTGGCATCAATACTTATAATATGAGAATTTTAATTTTCACCATACCGGTTAATACATTATTTCACACGCGGCTTTTATTGGGATGATCTTAATCAACATAATGAGTAACTCCAATAACAGCAACAAAACTAATTAACCAATGTCCACTGTTTTTTCAAAAAACAGAAATTAAAATAGCTGGTAGCTGACTGGGTGGCTGAATAATTTTTAAACATTAAACGTTTACAGTTATTTTTATTCTGCCGATATTGTTTAATAACGGTAATTTCACCACCATTTTTTGATTCTTCACTATGCCACTTGTGAACATAGCCTGGTTTGTTTTCATCCAGGATCCGTTTGTAATCATTCGACAACTGCTGTATTTCTTCATCGCTAAAATCAGCAATGACTGCGGACTTCATAAAAGCCAAATTTGATGCATACAACTGAAATGACAACATCACAAAACCACACGATATTAATAATATATACTTGTTTTTTTTAATCATATTCGTTCTTTACTCTACATTTACTTTAATGAACCAAACCTACCACTTACTTTGCAAATAAAGCGCTTCGAGCTTTTCTCTTGCCCAGGGTGTTTTTCTTAAAAAGTTCAAACTAGACTTTATACTCGGATTACTATTAAAACATTTTATATTAATACGTTGCCCTAGCTCCTGCCAACCATATTTTCGCTCTAAACGTGTCAGCATTATTTTTAGGGTAATGCCGTGCAACGGGTCTCGCGTGGATGACTTTTCATACATCATTAAAACTTCACAAAATTAATAACCAGTAACAATTATACACTGACATGCCGCTTCGTCACCTTTATCAACATCGCCCTGGACTGATCAAAACAATTAAAAGGCCTACGTCTATCGGACATTTAAATAAGTAGGGTTAAATATCGCCAAATTTATGCTAAATTTCGCCCATGAATACACCTTCTCAAACTCGTACAAAGCCTACAGCACTAGCTGAGATCACAATCCAGTCTGGCAGGCCATCCAGTGAAATTACACTTAGCCCCGAAGCTCAGCAAGATGTGCATCAAGCCTACCTGGTTACTATGCGCCAACGCTTCAAAACTGAAATTAACCGGCTGACGCGCGGCGACATGTTGCAAATGCTAAAACCCCATACCGATAAAGCAAATGAACTCAGTTTTGTTATGACCTATGTTTACGCCTTTAACTGGCTGCAACAAAATGTGAATAGCCAGTTTCAGCAACCCGTATTAAATGCATTTACCAATGGACCACAAGCATTTTTAATGCAAATGATTTTACAAAGCAATAACTCAGTAGAGTTTATTAATGCTTACATCGAACACTGGGTAAATTTTCAGGGTGAACCACAATTACAGCAGCAGCAAATACTACAACTATTACAAATTGCCGGTAGCAAACAAAACCTGCTTAATGATATTGATAAAACCTGGAATGATTTGCAACTATTCACCAAAAGTTTCGCCAACGGTTATAAATATTTAGCCAAGCAAGAAAAGCAGCGTTATGCGGGAATGCTCGCCGACGAAGACAAAGCACGCTTAGCACTGGTTGATAATTTGCCCAACGTTAAATCATTAAGCTTTTTTAGCAAACTCGGTTTAATACCCGCTATGGGTTGCCCGCAAACCTGTCGACATTGCATGTTTATTTTTCGCCCCTTAATGAAAAACACTGACGACCCTAACACCTTATTTAAAATGGTGGATAAATTAACTAACTCGATTCTATTTACCGGTGGTGACTTAACTCAACACCTCGAGCATTTTTATAATGCTATTTCAAACATGCAACACGTTACCACTTTTGCTATTTTATTAAACGGTGATTTTGCAGATAGCCGCGAAATCACCGGAAAAATTATGGATAAAATGGCCAGTGCGATTCGACGTCGCCCTATCACCTGGCCCAAAGCCAAAGTGCATTTACAAATTAGTTTTGATGAGTTTCATCAAGAGGTAGTAGTTGATCGAAAAGGTAATTTAAAAGAGCGTATTCCAGTTGTAAAAATTGCCAATATTGTAGAAGCCGCACCAAAATATAATGATGAAATTCAATTGTGTTTATGCCACAAACAAAGTCATTTAAACTTTTCGATGGATGTTTTTAAAAAAGGTGTATTCGCACGATTAGCAAAAGAGCTGGCGCGGCGCGGACACCAAATACAAGTTATTTCAACGGCACCCTCAGCACGTTTAAAACGCAACCCTCACAACCCTGAAACACCTGCACAGGTTATAAAAGATGCCACCTTTGTATTAACCAAATACCCGCAAGCGTATTTAATGTTAACTAGTTCAACCATAGACGCCTATGGCCGTGCCGAAATGATGGAGCTACACGAAGCGGTAAACGAGCGCGATTTATTAAAACAAATGTTAGACGGAAAAGGCACCGGTGCAGAAACCTTTGATAATGATTTAATGTTTTGGTTTAACGGTTGGGTAACTTTATTTTCTGCGGTGCATATTTCACTGGGCAATGTTTTTGAAGAGGGTATGGAGGTGATTCGCCAGCGTCAGGCTAAAGACCCGCTCAGCAATGCTATGCATCGGTTTGATATTCGCCTGCTGAATTTATATCGTGAACTACGCGACGATCTTGATGAAATCATTAAAAAATCCACCGGACCGCATCATTTATTTCACACCATAACAGACGATGGCGCAATGCGTTTGCATATGACTAAACGATTGATAGAACTCAACATATAAATACTCCCGTTTTTCTACGGGGAAGATAAACATCGTATATTCTGCCCGACTTACGGCATTGACGCTAACTTGCTATAACCGAGTTTTAGGTCCATATTGGTTTATACAAGACCTTTAAACGATAAATTTACGGGTAAAAATTAAGCTACGAGTCGCACTCTAATAAAATGACCCAGAAAATACACACCGCATCCGACATTAGCGCATTCAAGCCCGTGCTCGATGCCTCGCCCGTCCCGCAGGCCATTCATGATGCCAATAAAAGCATCATTTATTTGAATCCCGCTTTTATTGAAGCATTTGGATATACACTTAACGATATTCCGAGCCTTGTCGACTGGTCATTAAAAGCTTACCCCGACCCTGAATACCGCCATCAAGTCACCGAACGCTGGTTGGGCCTTCTGCAAAATTCACAAAGCGACAACAAACCCTTTAGCCCGCTGGAAGTAAAAATTCGCTGTAAAGATGACGACAATAAAACCATTATGGCCAGCGTTTGTTCATTACAAAATTCTACTAACGAACTTTACCTGATCACTTTATATGACACCAGTAAAACTAAAAACATTGAAAACAAGCTCAATCACGCACTGGCTCTTTTAGAAAATGTAATTAACTCAACACCTGATTTAATTGCGGTAAAGAACACTCAACTGCAAACCATTTTATGTAATGAAGCCTGTGCTCTGGCCGTTGGAAAAAGCCGCGAACAAATGTATGGTAATACCGATATAGAAAACGGCTGGGATCCGGAATTAGTACAGGGCAACCCGGAAAAAGGTATTCGGGGTTTTATTCACGATGACCTTGATGCGCTGTCAGGTAAAGACATCCACAACCCCTACGACCCTGCCAATGTGGATGGACATATTCGTATTTTTGATACCCATAAACGCCCACTCAAAAACATTCACAATGAAATTATCGGCGTGCTGCTAATTGCCCGCGATGTAACCGAACGCAATGATGCTCAACATAAATTAGAAAAAAGCGAGCGCCGCTTTCGCTCAATTATTGAAGGTATTTCAAATATTGCAGTGCAGGCCTACGACCAGAAACGTCGCGTAATATTTTGGAACCCGGCCAGCACCGCACTTTATGGTTATACCAAAGAAGAAGCGCTGGGAAAAAAACTTGAAGATTTAATTATTCCAGCCAATATGCGCGATACGATTATCACTGCCATAGATAACTGGATACAGCAAGACATCCGCATCCCCTCCAGTGAAGTGCAATTACAAAACAAACGGGGCGAGCCGGTGACGGTTTATTCTAGCCATACTCTGCAACGTTTTGACGACGGTCGCACAGAGCTTTATTCTCTGGATGTCAGCACCTCAGAACTCAAACAAACCCAACAGGAATTACAGCGCGTTAATACCGAACTTGCTGCCACCTTGCGTGCCATCCCCGACCTTTTATTCGAGCTCGATGAAGACGGCTACTATATCAATGTGTGGGCGCGGAACGAAAAACTGTTGGCCGCCGAAAAAAACGCATTAATTGGGCACACGGTCGCCGAAAGGCTACCCGAAGATGCCGCCAAAATCGTCATGCAATCATTGCAAGAAGCAATGCAAACCGGTTACTCACACGGTCATGTTATTTCTTTACTGCTACCCCCGGGCAAACTTTGGTTTGAATTATCGGTGGCAATGAAAAAACCTCAAAAAGGCAAAAAAACCTTTATTGTTTTATCGCGTGATATCACTGAGCGCATCAACACTGAAGAGCAATTACGTCGCAGCCAAAAAATGGATGCCCTGGGAAAGCTCACCGGCGGTATCGCCCATGACTTTAATAATATGCTCGGAGTGATTATTGGTTACAGTGATTTACTACGGGAAAAAACCCGTGATAACCCCATAACAAAAAAATACGTTGACCAAATAATTACTGCAGCCAACCGTGCCCACAACTTAACCTCAAAACTACTGGCTTTTTCGCGCAAGCAACCTACGGAAATGAAGCCATGGAATATCAATGATATTTTTCTTGAAGACTCACAAATGCTGCAAAGAACGCTTACCGCAAGAGTCGAATTGATTTTTGATTTAGACCCCGAATTACACACTATCTGCATTAACCGCGACACCTTTAGCGATGCCATTTTAAATATTTGCATCAACGCCATGCATGCTATGCCTAATGGCGGACGCATATCCATCAGCACTCACAACAAAACTCTTAGCGATATTGATACACTGTGCCTTAACATAAATGCTGGCGAATATATTCAATTAAGCATTCGCGATACCGGCACCGGTATTCGCCCCGAAATAAAAGAAAAAATATTTGAGCCTTTCTTTACCACCAAAGATACAAACGGAACCGGCTTAGGTTTAAGCCAGGTGTATGGTTTTATCACTCAATCTAAAGGTGACATTCAAGTCCACTCTGAGACTGACCCAGATAAAGACACCGGCACAGAATTTACTATTTTATTGCCTCGATTAATCCAACACACCGATAGACAACACCCGGGTGAAAAAAACAAGCCATCGCAGCAAATAAACCAATATGACAGTATTTTGATCGTAGATGACGAGGCCGCATTACGCGAACTCACAGGGGTGGTGCTAGAGCAACACGGCTACAAAATATTTTACGCCGAAAATGCGAAGGCCGCACTCAAAATACTCGCCGAAGAAAACATAAATTTAATGTTAACCGATGTTATTATGCCTGGCATGAATGGCTACCAATTAGCATCCGAGGTAAATAAAAAATATCCTCAAATAAAAATCATTATCGCCAGCGGTTACAATGATGAATCGCAATCTCAACAAACACATAATTCGTTATATCAATATTTAGACAAACCATTTCGCTCGGGTGATTTATTAAAATCGATTCGACTCTTGTTAAATTAAAACCGGGCAGCAATAGCCTTTAAAAAAGTGTGCCCGCAAGTTAATTCGTATTATCCACAAAAATTTACATATAATATAACTGTCACATTAACTTAAAAATTAACGGAACATTCGCAGCGATAAAATATAGTTTTTACTCAACTGATGTATTAGGCTTAAACAAAATAAAAATAAGATTTTTGATTTAACCCTGTAAAGGCGCATAAAAACTAATCTACATGTCGTCATTGACACATGCTTTCAGCGCGAGTTCAGTAACCTTGAACCCTGTTGATTCGCTGATTACTCGATTCATGAAAATAGTAATATCCCTCGAAAATGACAAAATATTTTTAAGGCTATAGCCTAAACTACCGCCACGCCCTTAATGCCTGGTTTAGATTTTAAATAAACATACACGGAAAACGATATGCAGTCAGATATTACCGCCCTCGGCATTGCTTACGCACTCGGCCTGGCCGCCCGATTTATCGGTTTGCCACCCCTCGTAGGTTATTTAGTTGCCGGTTTTGCCCTCTATGCGGGCGGTGGCGAATTCACCCCCACGCTAAAAGACTTTGCTGAAATGGGCGTCACCCTACTGCTATTTAGCATCGGACTTAAATTGCAGATTAAAAGCTTACTAATGCCACAAATCTGGGCCGTCGCCTCATTGCATATGCTAGTCACAGTTATTATCGCAGCGTTATTTATTAATTTAATGGCGGCTATCGGGCTGTCTTTATTTAGCGGGCTTGACCCTATAGCCATTGCCCTCATTGCCTTTGCAATGAGTTTTTCCAGCACTGTATTTGCGGTAAAAATACTCGATGAAAAAGGTGAAATAAGTTCGTTATATGGCCGCTTAGCTATTGGCATTTTAATTATTCAAGATATTGCTGCGGTTATTTTTCTGGCCGCCTCCACCGGCAAAGTGCCAACAATTTGGGCGCTTGGCCTGCTCTTATTAATTCCACTGCGCCCCGTATTATTTAAAATTTTAGAAAAATCCGGCCACGGTGAATTACAAATTTTATTTGGCTTAACCGTCGCGCTGGGCGGTGCACAAATGTTTGAGCTGGTGAGTGTAAAAGGCGATTTAGGGGCATTAATACTCGGCATCATATTTGCTCGCCATAGCCAGGCACCTGAGCTCTCGCGTCAACTACTGGGCTTTAAAGATTTATTTTTAGTGGGTTTCTTTCTATCGATTGGTTTATCTGGGCCACTGAGTTGGAACGCGATCGCAATGGGTACGCTACTGGTTTTACTCGTGCCATTTAAAACCCTGTTTTTTTTCTGGCTCATGAGCAAGTTTAACTTACGCGCACGCACTGCATTTTTAGGTTCATTAAGCCTCGCAAACTATAGTGAATTCGGATTAATTGTGATTGCCGTCAGCGTTAGTAATTTTTGGCTCGGCAGTGAGTGGTTAATTATTATTGCCATTGCCCTGTCACTATCATTTATTTTAGCCGCACCCTTAAACAGCGCATCGTATCACCTGTTTTCAAAAATGCACAATTTTTTATTACGCTTTGAATCTGCTAACCCCATTGCAACAGAAGCCGAAATAAAATCCGGTGATGCCAGCATTATTGTATTTGGCATGGGGCGCGTTGGCAGCGGTGCCTACGATGTTTTTCACCAACACATTAATGACAAAGTAATGGGCGTCGACCACGATGGCGCAAAAGTCAAAAAACTCAAAGACAGTGGCTTAAATGTTATTCGAGGCAGCGCCATCGACCCAGATTTCTGGAGTCGAATCAATATGGATTTTACAAAAGTAAAAATGATTGTGCTGGCCATGCCCAACACGCAGGAAAATTTATTTGCCGCACGCCAATTAAAAGCCTCTGGCTACACCGGCAAAGTCGCGGCAGTCGCTCGTTATGCCGATGAGATTGAAGCCCTGAAACGAGCTGGCGTACATGCCGCATTTAATTTATACGCCGAAGCCGGTGCCGGTTTTGCTGAGCATGTTTTCAGTGAGTTAATGCCAGCTGAAGACGGTAAAGCACCGTTGAAAGCATGAAGATATTTTTGTATTGTGAAAAAATTGAGGATGTAAATAATGTGGAATGACCGTTACGCAGAAGAGGGTTTTGCCTATGGCACCCAAGCCAATTCTTTTTTAATAGAAAACCAAACTCGGCTCCCAAAAGGCCGCGTGTTGTGTATTGCAGAAGGCGAAGGCCGCAATGCGGTGTTTTTAGCTGAACAGGGCTATGAGGTTGTCGCGGTTGATGCCTCGGCTGTCGGTTTAGAAAAGGCCCAACGACTGGCCGCAACTCGCAATGTAAAAATTGAAACCATTGTCGCCGATTTAAGCCATTTTAAAATTGAAGCCGGAAATTGGGATGCCATTGTGTCTATTTTTTGCCACATCCCGCCCGCTATTCGTTTAGACATCCACAAACAGGTATGTGATGGATTAAAAAAAGACGGTGTATTTTTACTCGAAGCCTATAGGCCTGCACAACTAGAATTTAAAACAGGCGGTCCGCCAACAGCCGAGTTTATGATGACACTGGAAGCCTTAAAAAATGAGCTTGAACCATTAAAGATGATGCATGGCGAAGAAATTGTGCGTGAAATCGTCGAAGGAAAATATCATACGGGCGCCGGAGCGGTGGTGCAATTTATTGCATCTAAATAAATTTTAAAGCTTTGCACTGTGAAGGGAGACAGGATGAAGTGCTGAGCAATTGAACCAAAGATACGCGGATATACAATCTTCGTGAAAAAAATAACCCCATATAAAACAATAAAATATAGACCAATGAACTTAAAGGCGCACAAAAAACTCAAAAAAAACAGAATAAGCACATGATGTAGATATTACTGTGATTTATTGCAGTTTATCGCATAAGAATGCGCCATGAGTGCGCTTTATAAAACAAGAACGAATTTGGCTTTTTTATAAGCAATTGAATATAGAGATAAAAAGTGGTGGCCGAACCTGGAATTGAACCAGGGACACGCGGATTTTCAATCCGCTGCTCTACCGACTGAGCTATTCGGCCATATTTACTTTTGTGTTATTGCTTTTTCGCGGCTCAGAAGACACTGATTTGCGAAGAGGGCGTATTAGACAAGTTCGAGGCGCTTGAGTCAAGTAAAAAATACTTAAATGACGCAATCGCGAGCTAAAGCTCGCTTCCCCGATATAAAATGCCCGCAGGAGCTTATTTACTTGCCGGTGGCACAAAACCTTCTGGTGCAGTGACCTCACCACCAAAGAAGAACTTCGTCATTTCATCCTCTAAAAACTTACGGGCTTTGGGCTCAATTGGGGTTAAGCGATATTCATTAATCAACATCGTTTGATGCTGCAACCATGCTGCCCAAGCTTCTTTGGATACATTTTCGTAAATTTTTGCACCCAAATCACCGGGGTATGTCGGGCGATCTAAACCTTCTAGTTCGCGGCCTAATTTCATGCACTTCACCATTCGACTCATGCTTTTTCCTCGTGGTTATTTATCGTGGTTATTTATCGCCAAGCGGCTTAATAATTGACTGACCGGTGCAGCCAAGCCCAAAGACGGTTGCTTGGGGGATGACTGCTCTCGATCCTGCTCACTGATATTCTGGGGTGCTTTATACCAGAGTCTGCGCTCGGCTTCCATCACACTTTGCTCAGGGTTATTCACACCGATAAGGCACGGGGTGATATCCAAATGAAAATGACTAAACGTATGGCGTACTACCGGCCATTGTTTAGTGCTATTAACTTGCAGCTGATAATGCTCGTCACACCAGTCTCTCACTGATTCAGCCAGCGGCATTTCGGGCAAGCTCCACAGGCCACCCCAAATACCGGTAGGCGGACGTTTTTCTAACAATATTTGCTGCTGGTCATTTTGCAACAATAGCATGCACACGGTTTTTATCGATAGGGGTTTCTTTGGCTTGGGCGTGGGAAGCAAACTCACCTGCTCGGTTGCCCGCGCAACACAGCCCTGTTTAATTGGGCATTGCTCGCACGCAGGTTTGCCTCGTTTACACAGGGTGGCACCTAAATCCATAATTGCTTGAGTGTAGTCGGCTAATTGTTTTTTCGGGGTATGCAGCTCGGCAAATATCCACAATTGATCTTGAATTTTTTTTTGCCCAGTCCAACCGTGCACGCCGTGAAACCGGGCCAATACCCGTTTAACATTGCCATCTAAAATCGCATGTCGCTGGCCCTCGGCCTGCGCCAAAATTGCACCGGCCGTAGAACGCCCAATGCCCGGTAGCGCCAACACCTCATCAAACTGTATTGGAAACTTACCACCGTGCTCATCGCGCACCTGCTGCGCGGCTTTGTGCAAATTACGTGCGCGGGCGTAGTAGCCCAAACCCGACCAGTGATGCAGCACATCATCTTGCGGTGCATTGGCTAATGCCGATACATTTTCAAAGCGCTGCATAAATTTTTGATAATAAGGTATAACGGTTTTCACCTGCGTTTGTTGCAGCATGATTTCTGAAATCCATACCCGATAAGCATTGCGATTTTGCTGCCACGGTAAATCTTTGCGGCCGTGCCGGTGATACCAGTTTAATAATTTTTTGGACAGATTGATGGTCATGTTTATTCTGCTATGGTGTATTTTAAAATCCAGTGCCTTTTGCTGGTTAAAAAAGACACTGGGTTCCAGCCTTCGCTGGAACGACGGTAGTATTATTTAAATAATTTTTTAAGTTTATCTTTATATTTATTTTTTAACTTATCCCTTTTTTTGTTTTTCTCTTTTTTCAACTTCTGTTTCATTTCAGCTTTTACTTCGGCTTTTAATGCTTTGCCGACACTTTTTAGCCAAACTTTCGAGTCGATACTGATATCAGGTTGAGCGAAACCGCCTTTTACAAACACCGGCATTGGCACATCTAACAATCGCTCACCGGCGGTTTTTGTGTTTGCAGGCTGTACATCCACCACGACTCGATAATCTAATTTTTCCTGCGGCAAATAAATTTTTCCCGCACCGGTTATCGTAAAGCGCGATGACGTCAGTAATAAATCGTTATTTGTAATGATACCTTGCTTAATTACCGCTGATGCACTTGCAACTTTTAAGGCCGTAGTTTCTTTGGGTTGATATTCACCTCTCCATTGTTGAGGTACGGGCTTTTTCTTTTCTTCTAAAAAACTCACAACACCTTTGCGCACAAAATACTCCGCATCTACTCCGTGTAACCGAGCATTTTCCATATGCAAATTAAACTTACCATTACTGCCGCCAATTAATTGATTTACCGACTGACCGGCCGTGATTACATTTAAACTTAAATTCGTATCACCACTCGTCGACACACTTTTTTCACCTAGCATATCTTGCAATACGGGGTTCACAATTGACTCGGCTTTTAGGCCTTCGCCCTTCATTTTAAATTGATAGCGTGGATTTTTTTTACGCACATCCAATTGTGCCGATGCATTTAACTGACCCTGCAAAACCTGTGCGTTTATTTCTGACAATTTAATTAGTCCCGCTTTCGCAACAGTCTTAGTATTTAAGTTCGACACGCGCTGTTTAGCAACGACTATAGATGCCGCCTGAAAAATGCCGTTTACATTTAGCTTTCGCAACAGCTCCGTTGGCAGCTCAATCGGCGTATCTGTTTTTTGGGCCGCGTTTGCTTTCGGCGTGTTTTTTTGCTTGGTTGGCGTTACTGTATTGGTTGGTGGTGGCAGGTAATCATCCAGCTCGAGCTGATTTAATTTAACCGAATAGATTATTTGTGGATTATCAAACTGCTTAACTTGCACCTGCCCCAGCAGCGTTGATTGATCAAGATTAAACCTTAACGACGACAATATGAATTGTTGCGCATCGGCTGAAAAATAAAATGACAACGAGGCTTTTTTAAGCACCTCCTCATTTTGCATTTTGGGTAACTCAACGCCAAGTAAATCCGCTAATGCTCGCGGATTAAACGCTTCTAACTCAAAGTTTCCGTCCATCACGGGCGCGTCTAAAAGTTGTTTAACCACTGCCTCCAAATTAATATCGATCTCATCACTTTGTAATGCAAAAGGTTTTACTTTTACGACTTGTTTTTGCAAATCGGCCGTTACACTACCATCGATAAACACCGGAATTTTTTTACCCCTCGTCGCACTGCCCTGCAATTGCAGCTGCAACGCATAGTCGGTCAAATCAAAGCGCTGCTGTTTTACATCGGCACTGAGTTTCGCATTTAGCGTCAATTGAATTTGACTCAGTGCTTGTTGTTGTAATTGTGCATCAACATTCAGCACCAACTCGGAAAAAACATACTGACGCTCCGCTAAATCATATTTAAGACGGGTTTTAATATTCAAGTTAAGCTGTGCAGCCGGTTCCGACAATGCGACTTCACTCGAAAAACTCAACGGCAAATCTTCACCCGGGCGCAATGCACCGCTACTGATATTAATATTGTTCAACACCATATTTTTACCCGTGCTGGCATCTGCCCAATGAATATTGGCGGCTTTTAATTGCACACCATTAATCACAACATTGGCTAATGGATCTGCATTGCTTGTATCATTATTGGTTTCAATAGCAGCTGCTTGACTGGTTGCCGACGGAGTATTTTTTTGCAGCAGATCATCCCAGTTGGTTTTGCCGGCTTTATCTTTTTCTAAAAACAATTCAAGGCCATGCGCCTTCAAGGTATCTATATGTATTTGTTGTCTGAGCAAGGGCAGCAATTCCAGGCGCACATCCAATCGCTGCATCAGCAACATTTTTTGCGCTTTAAAACCGCTGGCATTACTCAGGCTAATTTGTTGCAACTCCAAGCCTAACCACGGGAAGACAGAGGGCTTAATATCTACCACATTAAATTCCCGGCCGGTTTTTTGCTGCACCTGTTCACGAATTAACGATTTATATTGATTGGCATCAAAGGTCGCAATAAAAATGCCACCGGCTACAATGAGCAGCAAAATAATGCCGACAGCAATACCTGAACTCATTTTTAAAAATTTCATTCTTTGCTCCGAACAGTTACAATATTTGGCCCATAGACGATGTTAGTTTAAATGATCTACTTTATTCCAGCTAAGTTTATTCCACTTAAAATGTAAACAGGGATCTCCATGAAAATACTCGATTTGTTTTTTGATGCTTATGACTCATCACGCAAGCTGCTCGGCGGCAAATCTGACTCGCACAGCGAAAGCCAGAGCTGGATCGCTCGCACTATTTTCGCCGCACTCATTTTATTTATTGTGATTACACTGATACTGGGGTTTTTATGGGACTCGGAACCGGATGGTTTTGATCCGGTGCAACGCGCTGTAGCCCTCTCTGCTGAGCGCGGTGATGACATGACCACCGGCTACATCACCACGACTGCATTAATTACCAGTGCTGAAACTTTATTAGATAAGCGCGGCGGTTATCTTAGCAATGACAAGTTGCCACCCGGCTTATTGATGGACAATATTCCCAACTGGGAGTTTGGGGTGTTAACTCAAATTCGCGATTTAACTCTTGCTCTGCGTAACGATATTACCCGCTCACAATCTCAATCGGTGGAAGATAAAGACATTATTGAAGCGGATAATAAATTTCGCATTGATTCCGAATCCTGGTTATTACCGTCTGCCGAATCTGAGTATCGCAAAGGTATAAAATCGCTCTACCGATATCTCGGTAGACTCGCGGACAAAGATACACAAAACGCCCAGTTTTATGCCCGCGCCGATAATTTAGAAGAGTGGTTAGGGCTAGTTTCAAAGCGCCTCGGCAGCTTATCGCAACGTTTAAGCGCCAGTGTCGGGCAAACCCGTATTAACACCGACTTGGCCGGCGACATCGCTGCTCACCAATCCACCCCTACGAGTAAGATTCAGGAAGTGAAAACGCCGTGGCTAAAAATAGATGATATTTTTTATGAAACTCGCGGCAGCGCCTGGGCCTTAATGCATTTATTGAAAGCCGCCGAGTCTGATTTTCAAGATGTGCTACGCAAGAAAAACGCATTGGTGAGTTTGCAGCAAATTATTCGGGAACTGAAATCGACGCAGGATACATTATGGAGCCCACTGGTATTAAATGGTGGTGGCTTTGGCATGTTTGCGAATCATTCGCTAGTGATGGCGAATTATATTTCACGTGCGAATGCGGCAGTGATTGATTTACGCCAGTTGTTAAAACAGGGATAACTCAACGAATACGCACTGAAAGTCACTAAATTCCCGCTCTAAATAAATTTACATGAGCACACGGGAATAACGAAGTTATTCTTCTTTAAATGTAAGCCTTAAACAGTATTATGAAAAAAACAATGCTAAAGCCAGCTCCTGTCTGTATATAAAAAATTACGGAACGATCCGGTTACAGGCATCTAACGCTGCAATTTTATAGGCTTCCGCCAACGTTGGATAATTAAAAACATTTTCAATAAAAAAATCTAAATCGCCTTCGAGTGCCAAAACCGCCTGTCCGATATGCACCAACTCGGTGGCTTCCTCGCCCAGTACATGCACACCCAATAATTTTTTATTTTCTAAACTAAAAATCAGCTTTAACATGCCTTCCTGCAGGCCCATAATGTGCCCGCGGGCGGTTTCTTTTAATCGTGCGATACCAACTTCGTAAGGCATTTTTTCTTTAGTTAATTCTTCTTCGGTTTTGCCCACCATACTCATTTCCGGCACCGCATATACACCAAATGGAAATAACTCAGGATGCGAATGCAACGACAGGCCAAATGCATGGCGTGCCGCTAAACGCCCCTGCTCCATCGACGTAGACGCCAAACTCGGAAAACCGATTAAATCCCCCGCAGCATAAATATGCGGCACTTCAGTTTGAAAAAAATCATTAACGCTCATCTGTCCACGCTTATTGGCTGACAAACCCGCCGCATCTAAATTCAATGCATTCACACAACCCATGCGCCCGGAAGCAAACATCACTAAATCGGCAACAAACTTTTTGCCACTTTCCAGTGTAATTACCGCCTGCCCATCTACATTTTTTTCTACACTGCACACATCTTCGCCAAGCCGAATGACCGTGCCCCGGTCACGCATTAAGTGCGTCAACTCATCGATAATTTCCCGGTCCATAAAACCCATCATTGAATCGCGGCCATCCACTAGCGTGATTTTTATATCCAGCGCGCTAAAAATGGATGCGTATTCAACTCCAATTACCCCTGCACCAATGACGGCCATACTGCGAGGAAGTTTTTTTAAATACAAAACATCATCGCTATCAATAATGGTTTCGCCATCGAAGGGAATATGATCGGGTCGGTGCGGTTTAGTGCCGGTGGCTAACAGCACGTGATCCGCATGCACTTCGGAAATTTTACCGTGGCGGTTTTCAATTTGAATGCGATGCGGATCGAGAAATGAGCCGCTGCCCTGAATCACTTCAACATTGTTGCGACGCAACTGGTGATCCATTACTTCAGTTTCCTGGTTAATAGTAATGGCGACCCGTTGCAATAAATCCTCCATGCTCAAATTATCTTTTAAGCGATAACTCTTTCCGTATAGTCCGCGCTGGTCATAACCGGATAAATACATCGCCGCTTCACGCAACGTTTTACTGGGAATGGTGCCGGTGTGTACGGCGACGCCACCGATTTCCCGGCCACGTTCGATAATCGCGACACGCTTATTTATTTTGGCGGCTTGCACGGCGGCTTTTTGGCCGGCGGGGCCAGAGCCGATTACGATAAGGTCGTAGTCCTGTGACATGGGTGCTCCTGAATATATTAAGATACCCTAAAGTGTAGCAGTAGCGCTAAAAGCTGCAGTATTAAGACGCGCCCCATTGTAACGGCAAGTTTTTTTCATTAATCCCGTTTCGACCAATCCCCCGACTTACCACCGGATTTTTTCAGCAGGCCAATATGCTCCATGTGCATGCCGCGGTCTACCGCTTTGCACATATCGTAGATAGTTAACAAACAAACCTGCACCGCCGTCAGCGCTTCCATTTCCACGCCGGTATTGCCTTTGCACTCCACCGTTACCTGACAATGCACACCCGGCATCGACTCATCGCAACTTAATTCAATATCCACATGAGTAAGTGCTAGCGGATGGCACAATGGGATTAAATCGGCTGTTTTCTTGGAAGCCATTATGCCAGCGACCCTTGCAATCCCCAGCACATCGCCTTTTTTATGCGTACCCTGCTGAATAAGCTGCAGGGTTTCTGGCAACATAAATATAGCGCCTTCAGCGATAGCCTGACGTTTGGTAATATTTTTTTCGCTCACATCCACCATGTGAGCTTCACCGGTGGCATTAAAATGAGTTAATTTATCCGTCATGCTGGCTGCCCGTTTCGATTACAATAATAAGATTTACTAGAATAACAAATTACACGGCATCTAAGCCAATAAAAGACTTAAGGTTTTAAGCATGAGTATTACGGTTAAATTTTTTGCACGATTACGAGAACAGGTAGGAAAAGCCGAGCTAAATCTGGATAGCGCCAGCGACGTACTGTCTGCATGGAATCAAGCCACCGACAATATGCCGATGCCGGATAACACCCTGTGCGCGATTAATATGCAATACACCAACCCTGGCGCGGCGGTTAATGACGGCGATGAAGTGGCCTTTTTTCCACCGGTGACCGGCGGAGCAGTGGCGATTAATCATGCCCATTAAAGTACTCAACTGTGAATTCGACCCCTGGCAGGAAACCCAGCAGCATCAACAAAACCAGATGCGGGATGGCAAATACGGTGCCACCGCCAGCTTCGTTGGCACCATGCGCGACTTTAATCAGGGCGATGACATTACTCACATGACCCTTGAACACTACCCGGGAATGACCGAGAGTTATTTAGAAAAAATTTGCGACGAAGCCAAACAGCGCTGGCAATTGCTCGACTGTTTAATTGTGCATCGAGTCGGTGATGTTTACCCCAACAACCCGATTGTGCTCACTGTGGTTTGGTCAGCGCATCGCAAGGAGGCATTTGAGGCCTGTCGATATTTGATGGAAGAATTGAAATCCCGTGCGCCGTTTTGGAAAAAAGAAGAGCTGGCAGATAAATCGACTGGAAGTGGTCGCTGGGTTGATAAAAATACACCCGGATAGATACACCTGAATAAATTTCACCACTAAATAACGCATTGAAAAACTGAACTTAAACCCGCACTTTCAATCTACAATGTGATATTTTTATCGCTTCTGGCACGCAACACTTGAACACTAGCAATGGACTTGTTAACGTGCGTGTTTAAATTTTTAAATCCATATTAAAATATTCTAGTTAAGGGCCTAAACATGTTAAAAGCACTCCCCATCGCCGTTGCCAGCATCGGCCTCGTTACATTACTCACTGGCTGTATGCACGAAACTGAAACAGCCAAAGAAGTTAAACTCGACAACCAAACTAATAAGGCCAGCTACAGCATCGGCATTCAGTTTGGTTCACAAATGTCACAAATTAAAGACATGGTCGATCAGGACGCCATCATTCAAGGTTTCAAAGATAGCTTAGCCGGCAACGAGCCCAAGCTAACTAAAGAAGAAATGCAAACCACCATGCAAGCCTTTCAAAAGACCATGATGGAAAAACAACAAGCTAAACAAGCTGAGTTAGCCAAATCGGGCAAAGCTGAAGGCGATAAGTTTTTAGCCGACAACAAAGCAAAAGAAGGCGTTAAAACCACCGAGAGTGGTTTGCAATATATGATCATTACCGAAGGCAAAGGTGACTCACCAAAAGACACTGATACCGTTGTGACTCATTACACTGGTACAACGATTGATGGCAAAGTTTTTGATAGCTCAGTTAAACGTAATGCTCCGGCAACTTTCCCGGTTAATGGCGTAATCAAAGGCTGGACAGAAGCACTGCAATTAATGAAAGTGGGCGCTAAGTGGAAATTATTTATTCCATCCGAGTTGGCTTACGGCGAACGGGGTGCGGGTGCAAATATTGGCCCTAATCAAGTTTTAATATTTGAAATTGAATTGCTGGAAATTAAGAAGTCATAATTTTTTAGCTATTTCATATTTAAAAAAGCGCTTTTCGAAGCGCTTTTTTAATTCTGTAAAAATATTGCGCCCTTATAATTTACTCAATATTCTGCACCTGCTCGCGCATTTGTTCTATCAACACTTTCAACTCAACCGATGCCTGCGTAGTTTCAATATCTGTCGACTTTGACCCCAACGTATTCGCCTCGCGATTAAACTCCTGCATAATAAAATCTAACCTGCGACCAACTGGCTCATTAGCTTTTAGTATTTTTTCAATTTCAATAAAGTGACTATCTAAACGATCCAGCTCTTCATCCACATCCATTTTTTGCGCGAGGTAAACCAACTCTTGCTCAAATCGATCCGCATCATATTCAGCGTTTAATTCTGCTATTTTTTTTTGTAATTTTTCACGGGTCTGTTGCAGGATTTGCGGTCGACGTACGCGTTCGTTTTTTACAATTTGTTGCATCGCTTGGCAGCGTTGTTCAATTAATATTTGTAAACGCTGGCCTTCACTTTCACGCGCTTCGCACAATTGCGTTAAAGCATGTTCAAAAGATGCTAATGCCGCATTGCTCACCGAATTAATATCAACCTGCGGTGCGCTAATCACACCCGGCCAGTTTAAAACATCCAGCACATTTAATTCACTGGGTTGGCGTAACTTTTTACTGATTGCCTGGCAGGCTTTTAATATTTCGTCGGCCAGCGCTTCATTTACACACAGTTCAGTTTGTTGAAACTCCGCGGCTTTATAACGTAAATTACACTCGACTTTTCCGCGCTTGAGCTGTTTCGTTAAAGTGCGCCGAATATCATTTTCAATGCCGCGTAATTCTTCCGGTAATTTTATAATCACATCAAGATAACGGTGATTAACCGAACGTAACTCCCAGACTAGTGCGCCCCAGGTTTGTTCATTACTGCTGCGGGAGAATGCGGTCATGCTACGTGTCATTATTTCACCTGTGATTTTTGTTTTTATCAGTGTAGCACCGATAAGCAACGGGTTATGACTTTCAGGCTTGAAAACCGTATAATTCTCCCAATTTATTTTTTAGGAAAACCTATGCGTCCCAGCAAGCGCGAAACAAATCAGTTGCGTGATGTAAAAATCACCCGCAATTACACCATGCATGCCGAGGGTTCAGTACTGGTAGAATTTGGCAATACCAAGGTTTTATGCACCGCCTCGCTCGAGAGCAAAGTGCCTGGCTGGTTGCGCGGTAAAGGCTCGGGCTGGGTGACTGCAGAGTATGGCATGCTGCCCCGCTCCACCGGCTCGCGTATGCGCCGTGAAGCGGCCGGAGGCAAACAGGGTGGTCGCACCATGGAAATTCAGCGCTTGATTGCACGATCACTACGCGCAGCAATTGATTTAAAAATGCTGGGCGAGAATATGATTACAGTTGATTGCGATGTAATTCAAGCCGATGGCGGCACCCGCACCGCATCGATTACCGGTGGCTTTGTTGCGCTGGTCGATGCGGTGCAATTTTTATTAGATAACAAAAAAATAAAAAGTAATCCACTATTGGGCAATGTGGCGTCTGTATCGGTCGGCATTTACAAAGGCACAGCGGTACTCGATTTAGATTACGACGAAGACGCCAATGCCGAAACTGATATGAATGTGGTGATGAATAGTGCAGGTGCATTTATTGAAGTACAAGGCACGGCGGAAGGCCACGCATTTAATCAGAATGAGTTAAATGCCATGTTAGAGCTGGCTAAAAAAGGCATTGTAGCGTTAATTGAAATTCAACAACAGGCGTTAACAGCATGAGCAAAAAAATTATTCTCGCCAGCGGCAATACCGGCAAAGTGCAGGAAATTAATAAACTATTATCTGAACACGGCATTACCGTCATTCCACAAACTGAATATGGTGTACCCGAAGCGGTTGAAGACGGTTTAACCTTTGTCGAAAACGCGCTAAAAAAAGCCCGCCATGCAACAAAGCTTACCGGCTTACCGGCAATCGCTGATGACTCGGGCATTGAAGTAGATGCACTGGGTAAGCGCCCCGGCATTTATTCCGCACGCTATTCGGGAGTTGGCGCGAGTGACAAACAAAATTATGAGAAAATGTTAGATGAGTTGAAAGGTGTTAGCGAGGAAAATCGCAGCGCACGTTACTGGTGTGTGATGGTGTATTTAGAAAGTGAAAATGACCCGACGCCAATTATTACACAGGGGGCATTGGAGGGTAGAATTTTAACTGCACCACAAGGCGATGGGGGTTTTGGTTATGACCCGATTTTCTGGTTGCCAGGACAAAACTGTGCGGCAGCGGAATTGAGTTTGGAAGCGAAAAATAAAATCAGTCATCGTGCAATTGCATTGAATGCGTTGGCGGAAAAACTGGCACCCTGAAAACTCATTTTTGTTTTTCTTACATGATGAAGCTTATATAACTATTTGTGGTTTTGCGTTGGTATGTTAATGGTTTTTAGGTAAATGAATCGGAATATCACTCAATACCCACCTAGACACAATGATTCCCCCCTGCCTTAAAAGGGAGCCGATCTCCGTCCTACGTGGGTTAGCTACCAAAGCAGCCAGTGCCATAATATGAAAGTATAACCCTTCATTAACAGGCTCGGAGATCGACATGACACAATCCAATATACTTTTTATCGGCATGGAC
>Ga0316207_10000420_pt1 | contig 71685 bp, 48 predicted proteins | sample 6weekpyrite_MG_FD_204943 | JGI IMG/M metagenome (GOLD analysis project Ga0316207, IMG submission 204943) | Microbial mat bacterial communities from mineral coupon in-situ incubated in ocean water Damariscotta River, Maine, United States -... | ecosystem: Environmental > Aquatic > Marine >... | reverse complement strand
TGCATTATTAGAGCGCAGTGAGTATTTTAATAGAATCTGAGGCTTATCAGGTTGGCTCTAAGATTCGTCAGTTCGAGGCGGAAAATGTAAGCATACTAATGTATGTGTCCATTTTCTAACGAAGAAAAGTCTGATTTTTGGGTTGATCAGTCCAGATTGAATGCATTATTAGAGCGCAGTGAGTATTTTAATAGAATCTGAGGCTTATCAGGTTGGCTCTAAGATTCGTCAGTTCGAGGCGGAAAATGTAAGCATACTAATGTATGTGTCCATTTTCTAACGAAGAAATGGCGGAATTTTAGGGTTGATCAGTCCAGATTGAATACATTGTTAGAGCGCAGTGAGTATTTTAATAGAATCTGAGGCTTATCAGGTTGGCTCTAAGATCCGTCAGTTCGAGGCGGAAAATGTAAGCATACTTATGTATGTGTCCATTTTCTAACGAAGAACTGGCGGATTTTAGAGCTAAGCTGATAAGCCTCAGTAAAATTTTTGGTTTTTGGAGCCAGACATGAATAAAGAAATTCTTTACGTAGTAGATGCAGTCTCAAATGAGAAAGCAGTTGAGAAGGAAATCATTTTTGAGGCGATTGAAATCGCATTAGCTACGGCCAGTCGTAAGAAGCAGGGCAAAGATATTGATGTTCGCGTGTCGATTGATCGTGAAACGGGTGCCTATGAAACTTTTCGTCGTTGGGAAGTGGCTGAAGAGCAGGAAGCCGGTGGTCTGGAATTTCCATTAAAGCAAATTACCATGGAAGCAGCGAAAATTGATGAGCCGGATATTCAGCTCGGCGAATTCGTTGAAGAAGAAATTGAATCGGTAGAATTTGGCCGTATAGCAGCACAAACAGCCAAGCAGGTTATTGTTCAGAAGGTGCGTGAAGCTGAAAGAGCGCGCGTAGTAGAGGCCTTTAAAGATCGCGAAGGCGAGCTGATTATGGGTACGGTTAAGCGTGTTGAACGCGGAAATATCTACCTGGACCTGGGTGATAATGTCGAAGGTTTTGTCCCCCGTGAAGATGTAATTCCCCGTGAGGCGGTTCGCCCGGGGGATCGTTTACGGGGTTATTTAAAGGAAGTTCGCTCGGAGGCACGAGGCCCGCAGCTATTTATCAGCCGTACCGCACCTGAATTTTTAGTTGAACTCTTCAAGCTCGAAGTGCCGGAAGTGGGGCAGGATTTAATTGAAATTATTTCCGGCGCTCGCGACCCGGGTTCACGGGCAAAAATTGCGGTTAAATCGAATGACCCTCGTATGGACCCTGTTGGTGCTTGTGTGGGTATGCGTGGTTCACGTGTTCAATCAGTCACCAATGAGCTGGCGGGTGAGCGCGTTGACATTATTCTGTGGGATGAAAATCCGGCGCAGTTTGTCATTAATGCCATGTCACCGGCGGAAGTGCTGTCAATTGTGGTGGATGAAGATGCCCATTCAATGGATGTGGCCGTCGAAGACGAAAAATTATCCCAGGCCATTGGTAAGGGTGGACAGAACATTCGCATGGCTAGCCAGTTAACAGGTTGGAATCTGAATATTATGTCCACGGAAGACATGGATGAAAAATCGGAATCGGAAGGCAAGGTGCTGGTTGAATTATTTATGGAACAACTTGATGTGGATGAAGATGTGGCGACCATTCTGGCTGCTGAGGGATTCTCCAGCATTGAAGAAGTGGCCTATGTGCCGGAAAGTGAATTTTTAAGCATCGAAGAATTTGATGAGGATATTGTTGAAGAGCTTCGAGGCCGCGCCCGTGACTCATTACTGATGAAAGCGATTTCTCAGGAAGAGTCTGTCGATGAGCCGCAACCGGATTTGCTGGAAATGGATGGCATGAATAAAGATCTGGCTAATAAGCTGGCATTGAAAGGGGTTTGCACGATGGAAGATTTAGCAGAGCTGGCTATCGATGAGCTACAGGAAATAGAAGAAATGTCTGAAGAGAGTGCCAGTGCGTTAATTATGACCGCACGCGCTCCCTGGTTTGAAAATGAAGAAGAGGCAAACCAGTAGCCCTGGGGAGGACAAAATATGTCACAAGTTACAGTAAAACAGCTCTCCGAGGTCGTAGGTGCTACGGTAGAGCGACTTTTAGAGCAATTAAAAGACGCAGGTATTGAGGTCTCGGGTGCGGACTCGGAGATCACCGATGAGCAGAAGTTTAAATTGCTCGATCACCTGCGTAGCAGTCATGGCAAGAAAGCGGCTTCGACAGCGGGTAAGGGTAAAATAACCCTTAAACGCAAATCAACCGCGTCTCTGAAAAGTGGTGGTAGCAAGGCGGTTAATGTTGAGATACGTAAAAAGCGTAGCATCTCCAAGCTTGGTGATACGGATTCAGTAGACGACGCAAAAGAAAAAGAAAAGGCCGATATTCAACGCCTGTTGGCAGAAAAAGAAGCGCGTGAAGCGGAACGTGCAGAAGCAGAATCCGCGGCAATAGAGAAATCAAAAGAAGCCGCCAAACAGCGTGAAGAAGATGAATTAGCTAAAAAAGAAGCAGAGGTTAAGGCGCGTATTGAAGCGGAGCAACAAGCTAAGGTGGTTGCGGAAGCCAAAGCACGTGATGCCGCCAAAGCGGATGCGAGCAAGCCTTCTGCGGGTGCTGATGAGCGTGGTGATCGTAAGGGCGCACAGAAACCGTCGTCAAAAGGTAAAGGCAGTGATACTCGCTATGGCCGTAAGGAGCTGCATGTCGCTACGGGTAAAAAAGGCCGTGGTAAGAAAACCAGCCGTAAAGTACTGGCTGCACAGAATGCGGAAGCCAAGCATGCATTTGAAAAGCCCGTAGAAAAAATTATCTATGAAGTTGATGTGCCGGAAACCATTAAAGTTTCAGATTTGGCAGTCAAGATGTCAATGAAAGCGGGTGAGATGATTAAGACGATGATGTCGATGGGGGTTATGGCCACCATCAATCAGGTTATTGATCAGGATACCGCAATACTGATTGTTGAAGAGCTCGGACATAAAGCGATTGCATCGTCAGCGGACGATCGTGAAAATAGTCTCCTGGCAACAGCCGGCGAAGAGTTACACGATGAGCAAAATCGTCCACCTGTGGTGACGATTATGGGACATGTTGACCATGGTAAAACCTCATTACTGGATTATATTCGTGAAGCTAAAGTGGCCTCCGGTGAAGCCGGCGGGATTACTCAGCATATTGGTGCCTATCATGTTGAAACCGACAAGGGCATTATCACGTTTTTAGATACACCGGGCCATGCGGCCTTTACTTCAATGCGAGCTCGCGGTGCTCAGGCGACGGATATTGTTATTCTGGTTGTGGCCGCGGATGATGGCGTTATGCCGCAAACCATCGAAGCAATTCAGCATTCGAAGGCAGCCGGTGTACCATTGATTGTGGCGGTTAATAAAATAGATAAAGAAGAAGCGGATGCGGATCGAGTAAAAACCGAGCTCGGTAGCCATGAAGTTATTCCCGATGACTGGGGCGGTGAAAACATGTTTGTGAATGTTTCCGCAAAAACCGGTGAAGGCATCGATGCGTTATTAGACGCAATAAATCTGACCGCAGAAGTGATGGAATACAAGGCACCGGCGAAAGGTCCGGCTCAGGGTATAGTGATAGAAGCCACGCTGGATAAAGGCCGGGGTGTTATGACGACGGTGCTGGTGCAACGAGGCACACTGAACAAAGGTGATATCTTGCTGGCCGGTCAGGAATATGGTCGAGTACGGGCCATGTTTGATGAAAATGGTCGACAGGTTGACACGGCCGGTCCATCAATTCCTGTGGTAGTGCTTGGTCTGTCTGGTACGCCCGGTGCGGGCGATCAGATTCAGGTCATGAATGATGAGAAAACCGCCCGTGAACTGGCAGAGAATCGTAGTCATAAAGTACGCGATGTTAAGTTTGCGGCGCAGCAGCAGGCGAAGCTAGATTCACTGTTTACCAACCTGGGTAAAGGTGATGTGAAATATCTTAATATTTTACTGAAGGCCGATGTACAGGGTAGCCTGGAAGCCATTAAAGACTCACTAATGAAGCTGGCTGCGGATAACGACGAAGTGGATGTAGCGATCGTAGGTTCCGGTGTGGGTGGCATTAACGACACGGATATCAGCCTGGCAGCTGCATCCAACGCGGTTGTGTTTGGGTTTAATGTGCGTGCCGATGCGGCGGCCAGAAAATCAGTGGCGGAACGTGGTGTTGATATGCGCTATTACAGTGTTATTTACGATTTAATCGATGATGTTCGATCTGCACTCACCGGCATGCTGGACGCAAAATATCGTGAAGATATTATTGGTCTGGCAGAAGTTAAAGATATATTTAAGTCACCGAAGTTTGGCTTGATTGCCGGTTCAATTGTGACTGAAGGTACCATCAAAAAAGATCAGCCGATTCGTGTGTTACGTGAAAACGTCGTGATCTACGAAGGTGAACTCGAGTCACTGCGCCGCTTTAAAGATGCGGTGGAAGAAGTGAAAAGTGGTACAGAATGCGGTATCGGTGTGAAGAATTACAATGATGTGAAAGTCGGCGATCAGATTGAAGTCTTTGAACGGGTTGAAGTCGAGCGTAAGTTGTAGTTTTAAAAGCAAATGATTTACCGCAAATAAACGCAAATAAACGCAAATTTTTTGTTTTATGTGCATACGGCACTTAAAACAATAATTAATAGTTTTTGCTTTTATTGGCGTGTTTTGCGTTTATTTGCGGTAAAAAGCTTTGTCTCTTAAAAAGCAAACAAACAGAAGTTTATTAATGCCAAAAGAATATTCCCGATCACAACGCATGGCCGAGCAGGTTCGCCGAGAACTTGCCGAGCTGGTGCGTGATGAAATAAAAGACCCACGGGTAAGCTGGGTGTCTTTTACCGCGGTTAAAGTGAGTCGAGATTTAAGTAATGCGGTGGTTTATTTCACTGTGCTGAATGACGATGAACGTGAACAGGCGGAAGAGGGCCTGAATAAAGCCACTGGTTTTATTCGTCGCGAACTGGGTAAACGTATTCGTTCGCGCATCGTACCCGCATTGAAGTTTGTCTATGACGTCAGTATTGAGCGTGGTACATCGATGGAGTCGTTGATTGCTAAGGCACGTTCAAGTGATGCGGATTCTGATTCTTCAGAAAATTAATATTATGTAATGATCTGCCGTTCCCGAAACCCCATATTTATTTGTCTGGGGCGGGGGCAGCGTCTTTAAGTTAAACAAAGTCACTATATTTCCGACACAAGCATATGGGAATAACGAAGTAGTGAAAATCGTTTCAGGTTTTTATCTTTATGGGTCGTAAAAACAAAGGTCGTAAAGTTCACGGCGTTGTACTTCTTGATAAGCCACTCAAGCTTTCATCCAATCATGCTTTGCAACGGGTAAAGCGTTTATTTGATGCTAATAAGGCAGGCCATACCGGCAGTCTTGATCCGTTAGCCACCGGTATGCTACCTATCTGTCTGGGTGAGGCTACCAAGGTGTCGGCCTTTTTACTGGATGCGGATAAGACCTATCGTTTCAAATGCAAGTTGGGTGAAAAAACGCTCACCGGCGATGCGGAGGGCGAAGTGTTAGAGGTGCGCCCTTACGAGCATATTCAATTATCCGATATAGAAAAATACCTGCCTGAACTCAGCGGCGATATTATGCAGGTGCCACCGATGTATTCGGCACTTAAAAAAGACGGTCAACGCTTATATGACCTGGCGCGCCAGGGTATTGAGGTGGAGCGTAAAGCTCGGCCCGTAACCATTTACTCGCTGGATATCATCTCGTTTGAAAATGGCCAGGTCGAATTGGAAACCCGTTGCTCAAAGGGAACTTATGTGCGCACCCTGTGTGAAGATTTAGGTGAGCTTTTGGGGTGTGGCGCCTATGTTACAGAGTTAAGGCGTACGTCGGTAGGGCCATATCAGGCGCAGATGTATACGCTGGATGAACTGATGGATATTGCCGAGCAGGGCTTTGAGGCGCTAGATGAAACCCTGCTGGAGCTCGATAGTGGTATCGATGACTGGCCAGTTGTTGAGCTGGATGCGGACAGTGCCTATTACATAAAACTTGGTCAACCAGTGCAGATTGCCCGTGCGCCAACTGAAGGACTGGTGCGGATATATGCGGATGATCAGTTTATCGGCATCGGCACAATTAATGATGATGGCCGGGTTGCGCCGAAGCGTATGATGAATTTGTAATTGTACGGCTATGGCCCTTTTCCATCGGGGAAAGACCGCCGCTTTTTGGCTCTCTGTCCCCTGTTTTGAGACCACCGAGAGTTGTTCGGAGTCATAAATCACCCTGCCAATCTGATCGGAATCACAACAGGGGACAGGGCGCAAAAAACGCGACCTTTCCCCGAGAGAGATGTGCCATGACATGGTAATTGGTATCAACGCTATAAATATAAGGGCTAATCCCCTGAATAATCTAGCTTTAATGCACAAAAGCTTTTGTCGTATCACTAAACCATGATAAAATCCCGCTTCAATTTTTGAGGCACACACAAGTCAGGAGTTTTGACAATGTCAATGACAGCTACAGCTAAGGCTGAAGTAGTATCTAAATATGCGCGCACTGAAGGCGATACCGGTTCACCAGAAGTACAGGTTGCCCTGTTAACTTCACGTATTGTTCAGCTCACAGAGCACTTTAAAGTAAACAAACAAGATCACCATTCTCGCCGTGGTCTGCTACGCATGGTAAACCAGCGTCGTAAATTACTTGATTACTTAAAATCAAAAAATACCGATCGTTATAAAGATCTGATTGCAAATCTTGGTCTACGCCGTTAACGTTAACCAAATTAAAATAGACAAATAGGGTATAACCTGTGACAGCAATTAAAAAATCGTTTCAATTTGGGGATCATAATGTAACTATCGAAACCGGCGAGATTGCTCGTCAGGCTTCAGGTGCGGTTATGGTAGATATGGATGGTACGGTAGTTCAATGTACCGCTGTAGCTGTAAAGGGTGGAGAACCCCGGGACTTTTTCCCGTTAACGGTAAATTATCAGGAGCGTTCATACGCTGCCGGTAAAATTCCAGGTAGTTTCTTCAAGCGGGAAGGTCGCCCATCAGAAAAAGAAACTCTGACAAGTCGCCTCATCGACAGACCTATCCGTCCTTTATTCCCTAAAGGTTATACCTCAGAAGTTCAGGTTATCTGTACAGTCATGTCACTTAACCCTGAAATAGATCCCGATATTGCTGCGTTGATTGGTACGTCCGCAGCCTTAGCTATCTCCGGCGCTCCATTTGCTGGTCCGGTTGGCGCATGTCGCGTTGGCTACAAAGATGGCGAGTACATCTTAAACCCGACTTACAGTCAGTTAGCTGAATCCCAGCTAGATCTGGTGGTTGCGGGTACTGACGATGCCGTATTAATGGTTGAGTCTGAAGCTGACCAGCTTTCAGAAGAAGTGATGCTGAATGCGGTGATGTTCGGTCACGAGAAATTCCAGGTTGTGATTAACTCGATCAAAGAATTAGCGACAGAAGTGGGCACCCCGGCTATGGAGTGGACGCCACCTGAAGTGAACGAGGATTTAATCAAGCAGGTAACCGATACGGTTTCTGCTGATTTAACAACAGCTTATCAGATTTCTGAAAAACTGGAGCGTTATGCTGCCGTTGATAAAGTGCGTGATGCGGCGGTTGAAAAACTCGTATCTGACGATGGCTTCAGCAAAGATGAGGTTAAGGGCGCATTTGGTAAAGTAGAAAAATCCATCGTACGTGGTCGCATTATTGCGGGTGAAAAACGTATTGATGGCCGTAATGTTGATGATGTGCGTGCGATTAGCGTGCGTACCGGTGTGCTTCCACGTACACACGGTTCAGCATTATTTACCCGCGGTGAAACCCAGGCATTAGTGGTGACTACACTGGGTACATCACGTGATGCTCAAAAAATTGATGCACTAGAAGGTCCGATGACAGACAGCTTTATGCTGCACTATAACTTCCCTCCATTTTCAGTAGGTGAAGCGGGTCGTGTGGGTACGCCGGGTCGACGTGAAATTGGCCATGGTCGTTTAGCAAAACGCGGTGTATTAGCGTGTATGCCAACCACTGAAGATTTCCCTTACTCGATTCGTGTTGTATCTGAAATCACTGAATCAAATGGTTCTAGCTCAATGGCTTCAGTGTGTGGTACTTCTTTAGCACTCATGGATGCGGGTGTTCCGGTTAAGTCACCAATTGCAGGTATTGCGATGGGACTGGTTAAAGAAGGTGAAAACTATGCCGTACTCAGTGATATCCTCGGTGACGAAGATCATTTAGGCGACATGGACTTTAAAGTCGCGGGTACAGCAAACGGTGTTAACGCGCTGCAAATGGATATCAAGATCACCGGTATCACAAAAGAAATTATGGAAAAAGCATTAGAGCAGGCGAAAGCCGGTAGAATGTTTATTCTGGGTGAAATGAATAAGGTGATCTCAGAGCCAAGCACTGAAATGTCACATTATGCACCTCGATATCTGACCATGAAGATTAACCCTGAGAAAATTCGCGATGTTATTGGTAAAGGCGGCGCGGTCATTAAATCAATTACTGAAGAAACCGGCGTGACCATCGACATTGATGATGATGGTAATGTGAAAATTGCTTCTAGCGACTTCGATAATGCGGAAGCGGCGAAGATGCGTATTGAGCAGATCACAGCAGAGGCTGAGGTCGGCAAAATCTACGAAGGTGAAGTCATCAAAATTATGGATTTCGGTGCCTTTGTGCGTATTTTGCCAAACAAAGAAGGCCTGGTTCATATCTCACAAATTTGTGAAGAGCGAGTTGAGAAGGTCAGTGACAAGCTTTCTGAAGGTGAAAAGATTCAGGTTAAGGTGCTGGAAATCGATCGTCAGGGTCGAATTCGTTTAAGCATGAAAGCGGTAAGTGAGGCAGCTGAAGCCTAGATTATACTTTCTCTGTTTTTTATGTAAAAAAGGGGCTAATTAGCCCCTTTTTTTTGCCCTAAAATGCGTATTTCGTAAAAATGCCTGGTACAGCTGATGAAATTTCAGATGCTAAATAGTAGGCCATCAGTACAGTCAGGTAAAATAGTGGATTAAATCTATTGTGATCCCCGGTTTTTTTCCATTAACCTGCTTTACTTAATGTAGTTGTTGAAACAACCCGCGGTAATGATATTACACAGGAAATTGTCTGTGGAATAAACTTCAAATATCTCTCATAACCGATCAGCTAAAAAGTGGATTAAGTCAGATCTTGGTAAATATTTAATATAATGTAGCCGTTTAGTTCTGAAATATAAGACAACTTCTCAAATAAATGCTATAAATACTTGATTCAAGTATATAAAATCATAATATATACGGAACAAAACCGCTTTAAATGTGAGTTACTCGGCGGAATTTATTATTGGATTATGCTCAAATCAACAGCGATTAGAAACAGGTAAGTGTTATGCATAAATTAATATCATTTTTTTTACTGTCAATGATGCTGCTGGCACCGGTTTCACTATCAGCAGCGGATGTAACGAAAGAACAAATTAAAGGGCTCGATGAACAGGTACAGGACATCAAGAAAGATGTCATCGATTTAACCGCTGAATTACTTCAGCTAGAAGAAAAATTACTTTACCCTTCAAACAGTCAATTTGCCTTATTTGTGTCTTTAGCCGATCCAGAAAATATACGTCTCGATGCAATTCAGATAAAACTTGAAAATAAAGTACTGGCCTATCACCTATATACTTACAGGGAGCTTGAAGCGATGCAGAAGGGAGGTGTGCAAAAAATTTATACCGGTAACATTAAAACCGGAGAGCATAAACTAATTATCAGTTACACGGCTAAAGTCGCTGGTGGTGGCGAGGTGAAACGTAGTGCCAGTTATACGATGAAAAAAGGTGTTGGCCCAAAGTTTGTTGAAATAAAAATTGGCGGTCCCGATGCGGGTGAGCAGGGTTTAGCGTTTAAAGACTGGTAAAGCCCGAGTTTTAAATAATGTTTCGGATAACATCATTCCTTTTTATATTTCTGCAGGTATTTAACGCCCTCGCTGAAAACACCATAGATAAAGCCCCCGAGCTTAAAGATATCTTCTATGGTGAATCTTTATTTTATGCTTTTCAGGATAAGCACTTCGATGCCATTTCTAAACTCGATGCAGAGTTAGGGCAATTTTACGCACTCGATAACCCATCACTTGATCCTTTCAATCAGAACCTCAATCATGCTGAATTTTCTGTCGGTAGTTTTGAATTAGCCTATCGTATGCATCAACGAGCAGGTCGTGCGATAAAAGCGATTATGGAATCGAGCTTAAACCAGAAAATTCGCAATGAAGCTGCTTATCGTCTGGCAAAAATTTACTACCGAAAAAACTCACCGGGCAATGCACTGGATATTTTAGATAACATACAGGGTGAAATGGCAGAGGATTTACGGGTAGATGAAATATATTTACGCGCCCAGGTTTATATTTCTACCGGTAAATTTACAGAAGCAATTCAATTATTAAAATCAATTGAAAAGGAAGAAAAATATAAAGGTTTTGTTTTATACAACCTGGGTATCGCCCATATTCAAAATGATGAAGAAGAAAAAGCCATTGCAGCACTTAGTGAAATGGGAAAAATGGACAGCGATGATAGAGGTGTATTAGCTTTAAAAGATAAAGCGAATTTAAGTCTCGCAAATAGAATGCTGGAAAAAGGTTCGCCAGAACTAGCCAAACAATATTTTAGTCGAGTTCGTCTCAATGGGCCATTTGCAGACAGGGCACTACTGGGTATGGGGTGGGTGAATGTTTCACTGGGTAATTTTAAAAAAGCACTGGTACCCTGGCGAATTTTGGAAAAGCGTGAAATCACCAATGAATCGGTACAGGAATCAATGCTCGCTGTACCCTATGCCTATGGGCAATTAAATTATTACGGACAGGCCGCACTATCCTATGGCAAAGCGATGGATAATTTTGGTAGTGAAATTGATAGATTGCAGGCCTCGATCAAGAGTGTGCGTGAAGGAAAGTTTTTAAATGTGGTTTTAGATAAGAAAGCTGAAAGAGATAAAAACTGGCTGCACAATTTACGTGACCTGGAGGAAACCCCGGAAACACGTTATATCATGTCGCTGATGGCCTCAAACGATTTTCAGCAGTCCTTGCAGAACTACCGAGATCTTGCAGAGCTCAGAGCCCGCCTGACTTACTGGCTTGCTTCATTAGAAGTGTATGTTGAGTTAATAGAACTTCGACGCCAATACTACGAACCATTATTACCAATTATAGAAAAGCAATTTAAGGTACTCGATGCACGTATCCGTGTACGGATGTCTCAACGTGACAGGCTTGATCAGCGTTTAAAGTCAATGGTTATTGCGCGTCGCCCGGATTATCTGGCAACTGCACAAGAGCGTGGAATACAGGACAGACTAGCAAAAATAGATTTATATTTATCAAATAATCCAAAACAGTATACAGCTGAAATACGACAAAGGATTAAACGATTAAAAGGTGTGCTGCACTGGCAGATAACGAACGCATATCATGAGCGTTTAACCCATGCATATAAAGAAATGCAAACTCTGGATATTTACATAGAAAAATTAAATACAGCCTACCAGTCGTTCGTACGAACACGTCAGGCGGCAACACAAAGTTATGAAGGCTATGACATCCCAATTCGTCAGTTGAAAACCAAAATACAGGCAAGACTGGTGAAGGTAAATGGCGTTATGGCTCGGCAGGGGCGTCTGATTGAGGCAATGGCAGTAAATGAACTGGAGCGCCGACGTAACCAGTTGGAAGAATATCAGATTAAAGCTCGATTTGCGCTTGCAGAAAGTTATGACCGAGCCACTAAAAAGCAACAGAAAAAGGAAGAAGAAAAAATATTAAAGCAGGCTGAGCAGGAGAGATTATTAAAAGAGGCAGAGGCACAAAAAACGGGTGATGTAGAAAGTGAAAATATTGATGATACGGTGCCTGTAGAAGAGGGTACTGAAAATAGCGTGCAAGAGGCACAACAGTAATGCGTTCAGTTTTTCTAATCAATATTATTTTTTATGTTTGTGCTTTATTTTTAATTATAAGCTGTGCTGGTGGAATCGATAAACAGACTCTGGCAAGTCTTGAAGAAGTTGAACCTGATTTAAAAGAAGCCGAGATTTCTGGAAGTTTAGATAAGGCCATGGAGAGTTATCAAAAATTTCTGGAAGAAACTCCTGAATCTGCAATGACGCCTGAGGCATTACGTCGTTTGGCAGATTTAAAAGTTGAAAAAGAATATGGCTCTTTCAGTGATGATAAAAGCGTTGTAACTGAATCAACTGATTCATTTACGCCTCCCTCAGACACAGCACAAGCATCAGCTGCGACAGCAACAGCTGCACTCACAGCTAGTGATAATAAGCAGGACGAAAAAACTAAAGAAGCACAAAGCACTACAGATAAAGTAATTGAAAGTAAAGACATGGCAATTGCTAATATTGATGAGTCGCAAAAAGCGTTTGAAAAGCGTACCACTGAAAAAACAGATATAAAAAATACAAAAACAACATCGCCTGTAACGGCGGATAAAACAGTCGCGGAAGATCTTGCATCAGCGGGTGCTAAAGAGGCGATAGAATTATATAAAGGACTGTTAATAAAGTATCCGCATTATGTTCGAAATGATCAGGTGCTGTATCAATTGTCACGTGCCTATGAGGAAATAGGTGAAATTGAAAAAGCGATGGAGGTACTTAACCGCCTGGTAAAAGAGTATCCGAGTTCAAGGCATATTGATGAGGCGCAATTTCGTCGTGCAGAATATTTTTTCACGCGTAAAAAATATCTTGATGCGGAGGAGGCTTATCAGGCGGTGATAGATTTTGGGATAAGTTCAGCATTTTATGATCTGGCATTATATAAGCAGGGTTGGGCATTCTTTAAGCAGGATTTGTATGAAGAAGCTTTGAATGATTTTATTGCTTTACTTGATTATAAAATTTCGATCGGTTACGACTTTGAACAATTAACTGACAAAATTGAGCGCAAGAGAATTGATGATACCTACCGCGTAATTAGCCTTAGCTTTTCTTATCTGGGCGGCCCTTCTGAAGTCATTAAGTATTTTGAAACTTATGGAACAAGGCAGTATGAAGCAAGTATCTATAGTCATTTAGGGGAGTATTATTTAACAAAACGACGTTATGCCGATGCGGCTGATTCATATAATGCGTATGTGGAAAGAAACCCACTAAATAAAGTTTCACCACATTTTCATATACGGGTTATTGAAATATATTTGAAAGGTGGTTTCCCTAAACTGGTTGTAGAGTCAAAGAAGAATTTTGCAACAACCTATGGCTTAAGGGCAAACTACTGGACATTCTTTGATATAGGCACTTATCCAGAAGTTGTGGCATTTTTAAAATCGAATTTAACTGATTTGGCAAATCACTATCATGCGTTATACCAGAATAAACGTTTGAGAAAATATAGAAAAGAAAATTTTAAAGAAGCAATTCACTGGTACCGAGAGTACCTCAGTTCTTTTCCGGAAGATCCACAGGCACCTGAAATTAATTTTCAGCTAGCTGAGTTATTACTTGAAAATAAAGACTTTAGAGATGCAGCACAGGAATATGAACGTACATCATATAATTATGATAAACATAAAAAGTCTTCCGAAGCGGGTTATGCAGCAGTATTTGCCTATCGTGAATATTTAAAGAAGGCTGATCAGTCACAACGCAATACCATTAAGTATGAAATTATAAGAAGTTCATTGAAATTTGGTGAAGCCTATCCCAACCATAAAAAAGCCCCGATCGTACTAGTTGCGGCAACAGATGATTTATTTGCTATCAGAGATTTTGCAACGGCAATTAAAATTGGGCGCAAGGTTATTGAGAAATACCCCAATATAGACCCAAAATATATTCGTGCCTCATGGCTGGTTGTTGCTCATTCATCGTTCGAGCTGGCTTTATATGCTGATGCTGAAAAAGCATACAGCAAGGTTTTAAAGCTGACCTCAAAAAATGATAAAGAAAGAGACAAGCTAATTGAAAATTTAGCTGCATCAATATATAAACAGGGTGAGCAGGCGCGTAAACTACAGGATCATCGAACTGCTGCTAACCATTTTTTACGGGTCGCCGTCGCTGCGCCGACTTCTAAAATCAGGCCAACAGCAGAATATGATGCTGCAGCTGCATTAATCAGTTTAAAAGACTGGTCCAAGGCTGCAGAGGTGTTAGAAAGGTTCAGAAAAAATTATCCTAAAAATAAGTTATTACCTGATGTCACTAAAAAGCTGGCGATTGTGTATAAAGAAGATGGCAGGCTATTACTTGCGGCGGCTGAATTTGAGCGTATTGAAAAAGAATCTAAAGATGATGCGGTACGCAGAGAAGCACTGCAACAAGCTGCTGAATTATATGAAGAAGCAAAAGATACAGACAAGGCCTTATCAATTTATACGCGTTACGTGAAGTACTTCCCAAAACCAGTTGAGTATGCTTTGGAGATGCGTAACAAAATTGCGAATATTTATAAGCAGAATAATCAGAAAAAACTCTATACTAAACAGTTACAACTTATTGTTGCCATTGATTTAAGGGCGGGTAAGGAGCGCACAGATCGCACCCGTTATCTGGCGGCTAATGCATCGTTGATTTTGGCACAGCCAGCAATAAAACGCTTTAAAGCTGTAAAGCTCACAAAGCCCTTCAAGAAGAATTTAAATAAGAAGAAAAAGCGTATGAAGAAGGCGATTGATGCGCTGACTCGTTTAGTGGATTATGAAGTAGGAGCCGTTACGGCGGCGGCAACCTATGAAATTGCTGAAATATATTTTCACTTTAGTCGCGCGTTAATGAATTCAGAGCGCCCTGACAACTTAACGGAAGACCAGTTGGAACAGTATGAGTTGGTGCTCGAAGAACAGGCATATCCATTTGAAGAAAAAGCAATAAATGTACATGAAAAAAATATGGAACTGCTAGATTTGGGAATCTATAATAAATGGATTGATAAAAGTATTGAAAAGTTAGCTATTTTATTACCTGCCAGATATGCCAAGCCCGAGGAAGCTGTTCAGTTTGTTGAAACCATTATTCCGGTTAAGAAGGAAATTTTACCTGTAAATGACTCTAAGACTGTTAACCCTGACGTTCCAGATAATGAGGGCTTGGATAAAGATAATAATGAAACAGAAGTTAATAGCTCTGAAGCTGGAAGTCAGCAGACTTCGATATTTTTAAAAGGCAGGTTTAAGCTTGATAAAAATGAAAATAAATCACAGTTGATTTCCTTGCATTATGATGAGGTAGCCAGATATGAAGATGTTTAGGTTTATTTTTTTATGTTTAGCTTTGATTGGCTTGTTGTCATGTGTAATAGACTCTTCTACTAAGTCAACTGATACGAGCGCAATGCAAGAAGCGCAAATTGTTGATATCGATTCAGATGTTGAGGATGACTTTAATGCCGCATTGGTGCATTTAAAAGCAGCCGAGTACAGTGCGGCAATTGATCTGCTGGAAAAAGTAATCGCTAAAGAAAAAAGAGTGTCCGCACCATTTACTAATTTAGGGATGGCCTATAATAAAAAAGGTGATGAGAAGAAAGCCGAAGAATATTTTTTAAAGGCAGTTAATATTGAGCTGACCAACCCGGTAGCTAATAATCAGCTAGGACTGTTATATCGAAAAAAAGGTCAGTTTGATAATGCTAAAAAAGCCTATACAAATGCCCTTACTGAATATCCGGATTATTTGCCGATAATAAAAAATCTTGGCATTCTTTGTGAGTTGTATATGCGTGATTTGCCCTGTGCATTGAAACAGTATGAACATTATTTAAGTTTACAGCCAGATAATAAAACCATGAAAATATGGGTTGCTGATGTGAGTAAGAGAATTAAATAAGGAATATATTATGAGATTAATTAAAAAAATTATCTTAATATTGATACTGAGTTCTTTTGTGCCTTTAGTTTGCGCGGAAGATAAACCTGAAAAAGCACAGACTAAAAAGAATGCTAAAAAGGGCAGTGCTGTTAAGGAATTGTCTGGTATCTCTATTATTGGCAATAAAGAAGCACCTAAATCACTTTATATTGTGCCATGGAAGAATTCGGAAGTGGGTGTACGTTCTAGTTTAACATCGGGTCTGCTGGATGATTCAATGCGACCGATTGATAAAGAAGTGTTTATGCGGGAACTGGATTTTTATGAATTAAGCCACTGAGTTAACGGGTAACCGATAGCTTGAAATGCTTAATTATTAATTAGCTTTGTGATGTTGGTTGGTTTTGATGGTTTTTTTATGTGATTTGGTTGTGCTTATGGTGAACTTAATCTGGCTGAATTATCATCGAAGTGCTACAAAACTGGAGCCCGCACAATGTGAAAATAAACTTTTAACTGCTGCATGATTTGACGTTATATAAGACACTTTGAATTTGCAGTGCTAAACTCTATACAATTAAATGTGCTTTTGTAGGGCATGTAAACAATGAGGAAAACATAATGGAATTCATCGAAACATTGGTGCGATTTTTCCAAACCGGTGGTGCATTTATGTACCCTATTTTGATTGTGTTCGCAATTGGCCTGGCTATAGCGATAGAACGATTTATGAAGCTGGGTAATGTGCGCCGTGCAAACAGAAAAGTGTGGGACGAAGTACACCCCTTATTAGAAGAGGGTGACTTTGATAAAGCCCGTGAATTAATAGCCGATGATACTTCGACTATTGCTAGGTTATTAAACATGGGGCTGGCACGTCAAGGTTCAGTTCGAAGACGTGATGATATTGAAATAGCGATGGAAGAAAGCATGATGGAAATTATTCCACAGCTTGAAAAGCGTACACCTTATGTTGCCCTGTTTTCAAACATCTCAACTTTGCTTGGTTTATTAGGTACGATTATGGGGTTGATTGAAGCGTTTACAGCGGTCGCAAATGCAAACCCTGCTGAAAAAGCCGATTTATTATCAGCAAGTATTTCAGTTGCGATGAACACCACGGCATTTGGTTTGATGGCGGGTATTCCTTTGTTGATTTTGCATGCGTTATTGTCTGATAAAACGGGACAAATTGTGGACAGTCTAGAAATGGTCTCAGTTAAAACACTGAATATCATATCTGAATTTGCTAAACGTCAAGCTGCTCTGGCTGCAAAATAATGGCCAGAAAAAGGCGCTATCGCCGCACAGATAAAGAAACACCTGAAATGGATATTACCACCTTCCTTAATTTAATGGTGGTGCTGGTTCCGTTTCTGTTAATCACAGCTGTGTTTTCCCGGGTTACTATTCTTGAGTTGAACTTACCAACTTCAAGTGGATCCAGTGCGCCGACAAAAATAAAATTGAATATTGAAGTCATTGTGCGAGAAAGCGGCCTGGAAATTGGTAATGGTAGACGAGTTATTGCACGTTTTCCAAAAGTAGATGATGAATATGATTTTGAAGAACTTTCAAAACATCTGTTAGAAATAAAGAAAAATTATCCGGATAAAACGGATGCAACGGTGTTAATGGAACCGGATATCGAATATGAATTATTGGTACATGTAATGGATGCAGTACGTACTGCGGAAGTGTCCCAGAGCGCCGAAGGTCTTTTCGAAAAGGTGGCCCTGTTTCCGGATATTTCAATCGGAGATGCGCCATGAAGCAAAACTCCCGCCGTATGAATCGTATGGCACGCTCTAAGAAAAAGCAGCCGGGGTTAAATCTGGTTTCACTGATGGATGTATTTACAATTCTGGTTTTTTTTCTATTGGTTAATTCATCATCAACGGAAGTACTCGAGCCACCTAAAGTCGTTAAGTTACCGGACTCAATTGTAGAGAAAAAGCCTCGTGAAACGGTGGTTGTCCTGGTTACCCATGAAAATATTTTAATTATGGGTGACCCTGTGATTACAACCGAAGATGCACTGGCGATAAAAAAACCGGTGATAGAAGAGATACGGGATCGCCTGGTTTTGCAGCGTGAAAATGTTATCGGTATCAGTACAAAAACTGTTGCTGAAGGCAATGAAGTTACTGTGCTTGCCGATAAGTCGATTCCTTTTAAATTATTGAAAAAAGTTATGTCCAGTTCAACTGCTGCAGGCTATGGGAAAATTTCTCTTGCCGTTATTCAAAAAGCGTCACAAACCGACTCACAAACAGACTCACAAACAGACATATAAGGCTTAATTACGTTGGTGGATCAAGAGGTTACTCAGGAAAAGGAAAAAATCAATCTTAAGATTGATGTAGCCCAGCATCGAATTGCGGATCTGGAAAATCAACTGCGCCTGGTCGATATTGAACTGGAAGAATTATTTCAGGATCGTCAGCAATTTATTTTACTCAGTGAAATAAGTGACCGCCTTGATAAATTAAATAAACTCGGTGGTACATGTTTATTCTGGGGTGAAAACTGTGATGAAGATGAATCTTTAGCACATTATCATCGAATTCATAATCTGGTTATTAACTACGATGAAAAAGTTAAGGAAGTTCAGAAGCGACGTGAGCTAATTAAAGAAGACATTCAAAGTGTCATCGCACAAATTAATATTTTGAATGAAGAAATTCTGGTTGTGCAGGAGCGTGCAGAAGAGCGCAAGCATGAGTTTGTCATTGAGCGTGAAATGACAGTCCACCCCTATCGCCCAATGGTTATGCCATGGACGACGCAGGGTGAGGATGAAAAACGTTTTCGGCGTATTTTATTAATTACCCTACTCATCACAGTTGTGCTGGGTTATCTGATTCCGCTTTGGGAATTACCCGTTCAAACTCGCGATCAGTTAAGTGAAGTACCTGAACGGTTGGCAAAACTGGTAGTTAAAAAAGAGCCACCACCGCCACCACCAAAAGTGAAGCCAAAGCTTGAGAAGAAAGAGAGTAAGGATAAAAAACCCAGAAAAGATGTGCCCAAGCCCAAGACTGAAAAGGCTAAAAAGGCGCGTAAAGTGGCGGAAACAGCTGGACTGTTAGCCTTTAAGGAAAACTTTTCTGAGTTAATGGACAATTCCGTCGATCAAAAACTCGGTTCACAGGCGCGTTTAAGCAATAAGGGGCAAAAGGCACGTAAAGTGTCTCGCTCGCTGGTCACCGCTCAGGCTGAAGGTGCATCGGGCGGTATCAGTACATCTTCTCTGAGCCGTAATACCGGCGGTACCGGTAAAAGTATAGGTGGGGTTGGATTTTCCCGAGTTGAAAGTGCCATTGGTAGTGATTTCTTTGGTGAAGAGCGCCCGCTTAGTGATGGTCCCGGCCCATCAAGAACCGATGAAGAAATACAGATTGTATTCGATCGATACAAAGCGGCATTGTATAGAATATATAACAGGGAGCTACGCAAGAACCCAACGCTACAGGGTAAGTTAGTGATCAAACTGACCATTGAACCCAGTGGTAAAGTTTCCGCCGGTAGCCTGGAATCCAGTGATATGGATGCACCGGCTCTTGAGAAGAAAATTGTTGCGCGGGTTAAGAAATTTAATTTTGGGCCAAAAGAGGGCGTTCCAGCGATTACTATCCTGTATCCAATTGATTTCTTGCCCGCAAATTGAGGCGTTTGTTCAGGTATCCGGGTGAGTTTCTTAATCGATACAATTTTAGTGCTATCCAGTTCACTGTATGGTGAATATTTTCCGTCTATTAATAGATTCGGTCTGTCGTAAATTCCTGTATTTTTCTATGGTTTATATCAAAATATGACGATGCGATTAATTAAAGCTGGTCTCCATTTCATTAATGTACTAATATCCCAAAAAACAATAACTTATGCGGTATATCTAAAATATCACATTAATATTTTATTTGAGCAGTTATTCACAGACGTATGGAGAGCGCAGATGTACTATAATCATGCTTAACTAATTGATAAAAGAGGAAAAACTAGATTTGGTAAATATAGAACTAAAATAAAAGAAGAATAGATGTTTTTAAAAGGCATACAGCGACTATTAAAATCTGCATCAATTACAAGCGTAATTGTCGGTGCGGTTTTTTTATTGCCTGCTAAAAATGCCCTTGCGGTTGCCAATTTAAACCTTTCGACTAACTTTCAATCTGTTGATGGAACCCGAACGTATATGGATATAGGGGGGACCTGGGATTCAGCCAACAGCCTCGATGTCAGTAACAGTAACCCCAATGCTAATCCAAATGCACCGGATTACGAGCCGGATGGTGGTGATACCTTCCAGTTAATCATTGAAAATGTAGCTGCAGTGGGAGCGGCCAACCGAGCATTTGACCTGGCGATCAGCGTAGATCTGCCCCCCTCAAATGATATACGTCTTCCACAAAACAGTAACTTTTCGGTACCGGTTAACCGCACGGTTTTATCCGGTGGAACCAGCTGCAGTAACCTGAACAATGTGCGAGCGAATCAGGTTGGCAATACCATTACTTTTGTTTTTAATGGAGGTGATGAGCTTTCACCCCGTTGTCGCTATGAACTTAATCTGGGCTTAACCACCAATATTGCAGCGCAGGCTTGTAACCCGGGTGATGCGGCCTGTGACGTGCGTTTTAATGTTGCCTACAATGAAACCAATAATTCACCGCCCTTGCAATCGAGTTTCATTACCCATGAGGCAGACATCAATGCGGGTTTGTTGAGTGTAAATAAAACCGCTACAACCGTTAATGCAGTTGATGGCACGCCGGTTACCTATGACATCGTGATAAGCAACGGGGGTAATGGTGGATTATTTGCAATCACATTAACCGATACCGACAGCACAAACTTTTCTTTCAGTCAGCTAACCATTGCCCCTCCCTTTGCACCACCTGATCCACAACCCGCGTTTGGTGATAATACCTACGTGTATAACTATCTGCCAGCGCTGCAATCAACCACGGCTATTGCCAGTGGTGATGCGGATATTCCACCGGATTCGGCATCCTGTGATATTTTAAATTCAGCTAGTGTCGTGGATCGAACAGCAACCACCGCCTCTAGTTTTGATAGTGTTACCTACAACCTAGCCAATCATTTAACTATTTCCCATGATTTGGCCAACAGTTATTGCGAGCTGTGTGGGCAGGGTGAAGTGATCATTAATGTTGCAAACACCGGTGGCATCACCCTCAATAATATAATTGTTAACGAAGATTTAAGCCGTGGTCTACCTTTGCTGCCATCGGGTCTAACCGTAGTTGATGGTACAGTCACGTTTAATGGGGCGGCGGCACCTAATCCTACCCCTGGCCCCGGGGGGACATTTGAGTGGAACATTGGTTCGCTGGATAGCCCGGCGGATTTTACACCATCAAATCCAACCACCATGCAAATTCGTTTTCGAGTGCAGCGTGATTTTCCGACATTTAGCCACGAAGGCCTGGCGGATATTGACCCGGCGGACGGACCCTCTACTGATCTGTCAGTGGAAGCAACCGCGACTTTTGACTCTGCCTGTGGTTCGAGCCCGGCACCTGTTTCAAGCGGTATTGGTGTACTGACATTACGTCAACCTGAACCGGTGGTGGCAAAACTGGGCTGGAATATCGATGCGGGACAGGATCAGGGCGGCGCAACTCAATTTGTTTATGGACACGAGAATGACAATGTTATCTGGCAGGTGCAAATACAGAATAATGGCGCCGCGGATTTAGAAGACTTATTAGTGCAGGACACCATTGGCGGCAACTTTGATTTTACCTACATGTGTGAAACCGTTGGCGATGCGACCAGTGCGGCGGGCGGTGCTCCCGGTGCGAGTTGTACTGCCATTAGCGGTCTCACGGCCGGTGACTTTTTGCCCACACCCAATCCGGATGTGGTAGCCGGTGGGACGAATGAAGTGTTTTATGTCGGCGAGATTCAAAGCTCCTGTTCCAATGTGACCAACACCGGAAATATTGAATGGGGCTGTGAACTGGATGGTACCGATGGTGGCATTAATGCGACAAATAGCACCATTTTACCGGCGAATATTATTGACACAGCGGACCTGAATACATCGGTCAGCACCTTTCCCGATCTCGATCCGGGGGTCACCGATGAACTCCAGATCACGGTCGAAATAACCGGTACCCATCCGACTAATTTTGGCGCCACCGGTCAGCCACCGGGGAGTCGCGGACGGGTTACCATTACCATCCTGAATGACACTGGGGGTACGGTTAGAAATATTGATCTTGATAATATTTTACCCGCTGAATATGTGGTCGACCCGAGCATCATTAACGGTGGCACAACCGCCACCGTGGCCACCAATAATCCCCAGTTTGATATCACCATAACTCCGGCCTACGGTGTGGCCTATGATGGCATGATCGATCAGGTGACCTGGACGAATCCGGTACCAACGCCGTTTGCTGATCCCGAAGTAAGTCCGTTGGGCAACAATGCCCCACATTTTACCTTTAGTAGTTCGCCACCTGCGGGTATCCCTCCCTTTGATACCAATATGTTACGCCATGGTGATGTGGTTACGCTAAGTTTCGATATTGTTCTGGTAGATGCTCCACGTTACGACCTGCTTGCGGATGTAGATGTGAGAGAGGAAGTTTCACCGGGTAGTGATCCGGACAATAACGCACCCGCCGGTTTTAATATTGATAACACCTTAAGGGTAACTTATGAAGAAGCCTGTACCGACATTAACAGAATAACCCTGCCGGATATTGACGATTCCTTTGATGCGAACCCGGAGGATCTGGACATCGATATCGTGGGGACTAACTTAAGTTTTATTTTAAATACCGATCCGGATATAACCCTGCCCCTGACCATACGCCTGACCAATAACGGCGGTCATGATGCGCTTAATTATTTCATGGTAGTTACATTTGGTAATGCCATGAAAGTAGATAGCGCACCGGTTGGTTGTAATGATGTCAGTGGCCCGCCGGTGGTGTTACCAAGGCCGTACTGGGATGATCCGGAGGCAATACCCGTGGCGGATTTACCAACGGTTTATGAATGTAATTTCACCGACTTCGGCATTATTGCACCGGGTGCAGGTAACAGTGTTGATTTTGATTTTGTGGTCAGTCGAAATGAATCATCAACCATCGATGATTTAACCTTCCGCGCTGATGTAGTGGGTGAAATACAACTCAGTGATAACACCCCGTTAATTTTCCCTGCGGTCACCACCACGCCCGCCGCGCAAATTGATAATGAAGCCAATAACTACACCCTGGATGGTATTCGAGCACGGGTGATTGGTTTTGGTTTGCTCAAAACATTAGTGGGTTGTACCGAGCAGCTATCTTTCCCAGCCCGTACCGTTGATTCTGTATTTATTGGTGAAGACTGCGAATTTAATATTGTCTCCGGTGGCTGGTTCGGTTTTGACACACCGGGCTTCGGTATTATTGCGGTACACACGATTGAAGTTGATGATGAAATGCCCACCGCCGCTACCGTACCTTTTCCAAGTGCCCAGGGTTTCATCAGTCAAACCAATGGCGCCGCCAGTGATACGGAAATTTTAAACTCGGGTATTGCCTTTACGCCGGCGGGAATAGTGCAACTCGATCAGGGCACCGTGACCTGGAGATTTAATGTGCCTAATGGGGGGATACCCCCTAATGATAATAAACTGTATGTCAGGGATAAACGATTTGTAACAAACATCACAACACGTATTTTAAATGAGCCACTGGATACCGGTGCAACGCCACCCAACCAGCATGACCAGCTTAGTCGTAATATTTTACATACACGTTTCAGTGCCGATTATCTTGATAGCTCCGGTAATCCCGGGGTGTTTGTCTTTGACCAGAACACAACCGGTTACCCGGTACAAAGTTTACGGCAATATGATTTAACCATCACCGAACCGAATTTAGTGATTACAAAAGACGTGTGTAATGAAACCCTCGCCGGTGGCATCGGTATGTGTACGGATGCGGACTTTGTCGATTTTGTAAACACCGGCGACACGGAAGATTTTTATGTTTACCGAATTCGTCTGGAAAATGTGGTCACAGCGGGTGTTACCCGGGCACCGGCCTACAACGTGGTTATTTCAGATTTATTTGATGGCACTGACTTAATGCAACTATGGCCGATAACCCCACTGGTTAACCCACTAAAAGATCCTTTTGATAATGACGACCTGGACAATGACGGTGACGGTGCAACCGATGAAGGTGATGAAGCGGAAATACTCACCGACAATATGGTGAACATTCCATTAAATATTAACCCGGCACAAATTAAATTTTCCTACACCACCTCTTCGGCACTTGCGCAAATTGATGAGGGTGAAGTTGTTTATCTATATTACCGGGTTAACCCGGATGATTTTATCGCACCACTGCAAACTCTGACCAATACGCTGGATGTGCGTTTTGATAGTTTGCAGGGTCCGGCGGGAAGTCAGAACCCGGTGCAGTTTCCGGTTGATCCAAATGATTTTCCAGAGGTGTACCCAACAAGCTCAGTTGGAATCCCCGCGGGCTCGGAGGGGAGTGCGCGGGTATACTCGGACACCGGCGAGACCTCAAGGGTGCAGATTCTACCGTTAGAGGTTGAACCCAAAATAATTGTACAGACCTCTACTCAGCTCGGCGCCGGGCCTTTAGTGGAACCGATTGATGTGGTGGTGGGTGAAGAAGTGCAGTATCGTTTACGGACTTTAATTCCGGTGGCCAACCTGCGTGATTTTACCGTAACCGATGAATTACCGCCGGGCATGGCCTGTGTCGATGTGCCAACGGTTGACTTACAGGCGCCCCCTTATGATGCGGCGGGTTTTGTTGGTGCACAAAGTGTTTTCAGTGTGGCCAACGGCGGCATCACCTGTACTGAGAATCTGGTTGAGTGGCGCTTTGGTGATCAGGAATTAACGACGGCTCAGAATGATCAACGATTTGAATTTGAAGTCGATTTTATTGGCCGCGTAGAAAATATTCCAACCACCTCAATTCGTCCATTTAATCCCGGCGTAAATAACTGTATTTTACGCAATGGCGGCGCAGCGGCCAGTTGGGGAGCGGTTCCACCCACCACAGCCTGTGATGTGGATACCTTTGTGCGCACCAGTTATCGAAATGACCCGACCCAGGGCAGTGTGTTAATCGAACATTTATTCGATCCGATACAGGTTACCGTCAGAGAGCCGCAACTAGAAATTACCAAAACGTTTATAGAAGTCACCACCGGTCTTGATGAAACAACGGGCGATGCAAAAGATATTTTTGAAGTACGGGTCGATGTTGAAAATGTCGGTGATGCGAATGCTTATAACCCACAGGTTTTAGATAATCTTGCAAACACCAAATACACTTATCTCGGAAATTTAGGCGGGCTTGATCCCCCCACCATTCCAGTATCTGATGGCATTACCTTACCTTTGCCCGGCTCTAACCAGCCCGTCTTTAGCTGGGACCCCGCATTTAATATTGCACCCGGTGTCGCCAATATCGTTAGCTTCACCTACCGCGTAGAAGCCAATGATGATGTTGAACCCATGGAAGATGTGATTAACACCATTGAAGCCAAGTGGACCACCTTAGAAAATAACACCATTGCAATAAATTCCAGCGGCGCTATTGGTGTCGATGGTGATGTCCTGGGTATGCGCAACGGTTATTTTGTTAGCACCGAGCCCGCACCGGCTAATCCGGTCAACGATTATATTTTTGAGCATGCTGACTCGATTGTTATTCCGGGGCTCGTTGTAACCAAAACCGATTTAGATGCGGCAACCACGGAAGCCACCATTGGTGCACAAAAACGTTTCCAGATCGATATTGATTTACCCGAAGGTTTAACCAACGACGTTTTAATTAATGACAACCTGGCATTCGGTGATGTGGCGCCGGCACCGATTCAGACTTATATTTTAGAAAACGCCGCACCGTTTTTAGTGCAGTATGAATTTTTTGGCATCCGTACGATTAATGGCATTGCCCCAACACCCGCCAATGCGGAAAGCATTTTTAATGCGGTGCCCGCAGACGGAACGGCCAACAATGCCATCTGGGATATTGGTCTGGTACAAACCGAAACCGAAGATGATTCGCCTTTAAACCCCGGTGCAAATATAAATCCGCGCATTCGTATTACTTACTACGCGCTGGTGAATAATGATTTAGCTACCAATAATTTAGACCTGTTACGCAACCAGGCCTCCCTGACGTATACCAATGGTGTTGTGCCCCCCGCCACAATAACTGAAACCGATGAAACCGATGCGATAACTGTCATCGAGCCGGATTTAATTGCGACCAAAGCGGTAGCGAATATCACTTCACCGGGGATTGATCCGGATGCGGGTGATGTACTGGAATACACCGTAACGGTCACCCATTCTGGCATTTCAACATCACCGGCTTACGACTTAAATATGCAGGATATGATTCCCGCCAATGTCACTTACATTGCAGGCTCTGCGGTGTTAATGGTTAATGGTGCGGTTACCGGTATTCAGGAGCCTACCATAAGCGGCCTGCAATTAACCTGGGGTAGAAATAATTTAAATGATGACACCCTTGATATTCCGCTAACCGAAACCCTGTTATTAACGTACCAGGTGAGGGTGTTAGATACGGTGCAGCCACTGGAAGAAATTACCAATAGTGTGGTACTGGACTGGACTTCACTCGATGGTTCTTCACCGGAAATAGATGCCCGTGAACGATTTGGTATTGGCGGCGCAGACTGTACCGCCAGTGTTGCCCCGAATGATTATTGCTACGGCCCGGTCACTACAACGCTAAATGTGATTGATAAAAATTTAGTGGTTAAAACAAAATCTAATGATTCATTTAACCTTGGCCCGGCGGGCACCGACCTACGCATTGGCGACATCATTGAATACACCCTAACCCTGAGTTTGCAGGAAGGTACTACCCGTGCATTAACACTGGTGGACACATTACCGAACGGCGTGAAGTTTGTTGATGTGACGTCGGTGAATGCTCAACCGTTAGCGCCGTATACATCCGCCAATGGTTTTATTCATGATCCAATTGCGGCACCTGTGATCAGCGGCGCTAATAATAAAACCATTACCTGGACTATTGGTTCACCGGCAACCGGCATTATTAACACCGCCAATGATGGTAATGATGATTTTGTTATTGTGTATCGCGCAGTGGTTACCAAAGATGAATTTATAAAACCACAGATTGCAACGATACCGGTCGCCAATACCGTGGTGATGAATTACCAGGATGTGAATGGAGCACCACCGTCGGGCCTACCTTTATCTCGCTTAACCAGCACCGTTAATTTAGATGTGCAACAACCGATTATCTTCCTGGCGGACTTAACGAAAGTCAGGCGCAATGGTGTGTCCATGTCCGGTAATCCGGTGGTGCCGAATGAGGTAATGGATTTTCGTTTAGAAGCCTGTAATGTGGGAACAGCACCGGCGTATAATTTAATTTTAGAAGATGTGTTGCCACAGTATTTTAACGATATTGTGACCCCCGCCAATAGCTCCCCATTACTCGACTTAGCCACTTTGACGGTGCCAGTGGTGTACATAAATGGCGTGGTTGTTACAGATGGCGCAGAATATATTTATACACCACCGCCGGTAACCATCACCAATCCAACCGAAATTCTAAGAATCAGTTTTACCGATACCGGGCCATTACCTGCGGGACAATGTGCGACGGTTGAGTTTGATATTGCGGTTCACAACCTGATAAAAGATCAGTTGAACTGGAACAACACACTGCAACTCATTGAGTACTATTCCTTACCGGCGGTGGATGCCAATGCGGATGTGCTTGAGCGTCAGATTTACGATGCACAGGGTCCGGTTTTATACAACATGAATACGGTTGTGCCGATTATAAATCCGAATAAAGATTTAATTACGCCGGTGGGCCCCGATTATGAAGCGACTATTGGTCAGACGATTACCTATCAGATAAGAGTGCCCGGTGATCCTAGTCCTGCTCCTCCACCTGTGGGTGGGCCGATGCAGGTCAATATGTTTAACGTCGATATTTTTGATCAGTTGTCTACAAATGTAACGCTTGTAAATCCGTTAACCGATGTCGTACTCGACCCGGCCAGCCAATACACCGGTGGCTTTACGGTTTCTGTTTCAGCCGGAAATTTGATGACCATTAATGTGCCACTGATTCCCTTTGATGGCACATTAGCGGTCCCCGGAACACAACAGGCGATCTTTAATGTTACGGTCAGGGTGAATAATGATGCTCTCACCAGCTCGACGATTGCGCCCATTACCGCACCGTTTGGTAACAGCACAAATTATTCTTTTGGTGGCCTGACCACCGGCATAGGCTCAACTGCAAATGATGTTGTTATTGTCGAGCCGCAGTTAACGCTGGATTCAAAACTGGGCGAGAATTTAACCCAGCTTAACCCGGCTGATACCAATGCGGGTGACGTAATACGTTACACATTAGAGATAAATTCATTAGCGGGTTTAGCGTATTCAGATGCCTTTGATGTCAATATTATCGACCAGCTCTCCGCGAGTTTACAATTCTGTTTACCGGCGGATGATGCGCTATGTGAAGTTCCCGCTATTGTCAGTGGCATACCTAATGGTAGCGTTATTGGCGTGCCCACCATCTCAGGTAATGGCAGTCTCGCCAGCCCCTATGTTTTAAACTGGAATTCTGTCAATGGCAGCCTCACAGACATAGATATTACAGAAGGTGATAGGGTCATCATCACTTACACCGTGCGGGTAATGGATAATGTGCTGGCAAACCAGCAATTAGTGAATACCGCATCCATTAGCTGGACCAGTTTAGATGATGTGGTGGTAGGTGAACGGGATGGTCTGGTTGCCAATACACCAGCAACCCACCTTTATGTGAGCGGCCCGCTGAGCAGTTTGCCCCTGACGGTGCCGGATGTAAATGCACTGGATAAATTACTCAATAGCAGTACTTCGTTGTTAGCCGGCCCGACTGATGTTCGGGTAGGCGATATCGTTGATTATGAGTTACGTATATTTATGCAGGAGGGCACCACGGCTAACACGGTATTAACCGATACCCTGGCACAGGGTTTACAGTACGAAGGCATTGTTAGCATCAATAATATTAACAATGGCAACTTTGTTCCACAGGCTCCATTTACACATGCGCCATATTCACAGGCGACCACCGTGGTGAGTGGCGATGCGCGCACCGGCCCCACAACCGTTACCTGGAATATGGGGGACATTATAAATGCCGGGGATAACATAACCGTCAATGATGATTTTGTAATTGTTTACCGCACCCGTGTTATCGATCGGGTGAATGGCCGAGACTTAGCGAATCCGGTGAATAACATCCCGCTGCAAAATAACATCGGTCTGGTGTACGACACCGCCACCGTCCCCGGCAGTGATTTAAATAACATTATTAATATTCAGATTGATCAGCCAAATCTAACGGTTGCTAAGAGTCTACCTGTTGCCGCACCCACCGTGATTGAAGCGGATGATCTTGTGACGTTCTATCTGGATGTGACGAATGCCGGCGAGTCATGGGCCTATGATTTAGTGCTGCAGGATACTCTGCCGGTGGGTATGAGACTGGGAATTACACCACCGGTACTGGTCTCTGTAGAAATGCCCATTGGTACACCGTTAGTTCCACAGCCTATACAGGCTTATGATCCGCTCACCGGCATTATTACCTGGGACTTTGATACGGGTGTTGCCAACGAGTTAACCATTCCTCCCACCAATGTTGCGCCGCTGGGTGATAAAACCCTGCGCCTCACTTATACGGTGCAGGCCGATAGTGATATTTCCGCCGCGTTGAATATTAATAATCTGGCGCAGGTGGCGCGTTACCATTCATTTGATGATGAAGAAATTCCCACACCGGCTAACCCGGCGCCGGGTATCGTTCCAGCGGTCGTTCCGGTGCGTGAAATTTACGGGCCGAGTGCGGTGTCCAGTGTGGCCCTGACCACCATGGGACCGGGGGCGCTGGATAAACTGAATCCGGTATTGCCGCCCGAATCGCCACTGGGTGTGTCTATCGGACAGCCATTTGATTACACCATTACCGTACCTGAAGTGCCGCTCAATACTTCACTGTACGATATTCGAATCCTGGATGACTTAACTGCCATTCCCGGCACCGATCTGGTGTTTGTCGATGTCACCAATATCGTGGGTGTGTTTAACCCGATTAATACCGGCACACCTTTTAATCTGGTGATTGAAGACGTTATTAATGGCATCGATACGGCCCCCATGCAAAATGCCGCCATTGCCCTCACCGTGATGTTGCGTAACACCCCGAATAATGTCAGCGGTGATACCTTCATGAATACCGCGGACTATACGTTTAACAGTGTCAAGGGCAATAATTTGACCCAGGGCCTGGGCATGCCGGATACGACACTGGCATTAATGGTGGTTGAGCCGGTACTGGAAATCACCAAAATGGGTCCACCACCACCGAGTCTGGTGCGTTTTGATGTACCAATCCCCTATACCCTGACGGTTGAAAATACAGGTAATGGCCCGGCGTATGACACCACCATTACCGATCTACTGCCACTGGTACCGGACAATCCACCCTTAACCGGTGGTACCTGTAACCGGTTGCCAGAAAATGTCACGGTACAAATACTAAAAGATGACGACACATTGGTGACAGACCTGGTACAGGATACGGATTTTGTGGTGGTACACACACCGGCACCAACCTGCACCCTGGCAATTACAACCACATCGCCACTGGCGGTGATTCAGTATGATGAAAAAATGCTGATCACCTACAACACCTATCTGGATATCGACAGCCAGAATGGTGCGCTGTTGACGAATACCGCCAGTGTGACCCAGTACTTCAGCCAGGATACCCCGGCGGGTGTCGTGGTGGGTGAAATTCGTCAGTATGTTAATGATCCGAACAGCCCGCTGGATGAAAGTCAGTATACGGTGACCGTGGAAGCGCCAGATTTACTGATTACCAAAGTGCCTTATAACGTTACTACCGCAGCGTCTGGAGCAGCGGCGGACCCCGGTGATGTATTGCGCTACACCATTATGTTCCAGAATAATGGTCCGGTCGCGACCGGTCCATTTAGTCTGTCAGACATTCCGGATGGCTTAAATCCACCACCGGGTTATTTTGATTTTGCGACGCTGGCCAATGTAGTCGTGCCGGCAGGGGCCGCTTTTGCATTAGATCCGATCACCGGCACCTTAAATGTCACTGGCCTGAATCTGGAACCGCTGGGAAGTGTGGATGGTCTGGGTAATCCCACGGATTCCCTGACGGTTGAATTTGAAATACAGCTTATCCCGGTTATTAACAGCGGCACCGTGGTGTTAAATCAGGGCAATGCCAGTGTCACTGGCTTTAGTCCGCTGCCCACAGATGATCCGGCAATTGTCGGTGTGGCTAATCCGACCGAAACACTAATTGATGCGGCACCGGCATTTTTAGTCAACAAAACATCCGAAGATTTAACCGGTGATCCGGCGGTGCTAATGCAGGGCGATACGTTGCGTTACACCTTGCAGGTGAAAAATATTGGTCTGGAAAATGTCACCTTGGCTTACCTGCGGGATGTGGTGCCGGCGAATACCCGATATGTCGGTAACAGCACCACATTAAATGGTGTGGCGGTGGCTGATCTGGTGGCGGATACCTCACCTCTGGAAAGTGAAATGTTAATCAACGCACCGGAAGATACAACGCCGGGTAATATGCGTGCGGATGCGAACCCAGATGTGCTCACTAATGTGGCAACCATTACTTTCGATGTGGTCGTGGATCTCGATGTGGTTGAAGGTACAGTGGTGTCCAATCAGGCGTTTGTGGGGGGCACGGGGCTCGGCAGTGGCTCGTTTGCGGAGCAGGCGTCGGATAACCCGGATACCAGTTTAGTGAATGATCCCACCATTGATGTGGTGGGCAATCTGCCCGCCATTGATGCACAGAAAACCGTGCGTTTATTTACCGATGTGGCGGCCAATGACATTGTGGATACCGGTGATACGCTGGAGTATCAGATTGTTGTTAGCAATGGTGGTGCTGTTGCCGCCAATCAAACCAGCTTTATTGATGCGATACCCGCCAACAGTGCTTATGTCGCCAACTCATTTAGCCTCAATGGCACCGCCATTCCTGATGCCCAACTGGTGTCCCTGAACCCGCTTACCGCGAGAATAAATTCGGCGGATTTAGGTTTACCGGACCAGGCGGCCAATGACGGACAGATCAGTGCAGGCAATGAAGCGACGATTCTTTTCCGCGTGGTGGTGACAGGCCCCCCTACCAGTTTAATCTCTAATCAGGGCATGATTGTCAGCAGCGAACTGCCTGAACAGTTTACCGATTCAGATGGAAATTCACTTAATGGCTCGCAACCCACCGATACGGTGGTGGGTGCCGCCAGTGAATTGCAGATTACCAAGGAAGTGTTTGTTGTTGGTGGTGGAGTGGCCCAGGCCGGTGGTGAACTGGAATATATTATAACCGTCAACAACAGTGGCCAGGTGAATGCTTCGAATATTGTGCTGGTGGATGTGATACCGGCCAATGTGGTTTATACCCTCGGCTCTACCAAACTCGATGGTTCAACGTCATTTATTGGCAGTGGTGTCGCGGAGCCCGGCGTTAACTTAACCGTCAACTATCAGCTGGCTAAAGGTGTGTTGGAAGCGGGTGAAAAATTCACCGTCAGTTACCGTGTGGTTTCCGATAGTGCGCTACAGCCCGGTACTGAAATTCGTAATACCGCCACCGTCACCTGGACCGAGCAGCCCGCTGCCATTTCCGATGATGCGGTCATTGAAATCGGTGGTGCGCCGGGAGTGGGTGTGGTTGGCGGTAATATCTGGCACGATATTATTCGCTCGCCGGCAGGTGAATTTACCGGTGGCAGTGATATTAATTTGCAGGGCTGGACGGTACAGATTTATCTGAATAATCCGGCGCGGTCTTTATTTGCTACCACGCTCTCTGATGAAAATGGACGTTACCAGTTCAAGGGGCTGCCACCGAGTACGGTGGGGGGTGAATATGAATTGCGCATCATTCCACCCGGTGGCAGTGATACCAGTGCATCCATGGGGCCCGCGGTACTGGATGTATTGCACGGAGCTGATTCCGGTGTGTCGGGTGAAATGAGCGTGACAGATATGTCACTGAATGCGGGTGTTAATATTTCCAGTCAAAATATACCCGTCATTCCAACCGGTGTTATTTATGATTCGGTATTAAGAACACCGGTGGCCGGTGCAACCTTAAGTTTATTGCAGGCCAATGGTAATCCGGTGCCAGCGTCCTGTTTGCCCGCGGGCTCTAATCAGGCCTCCCAGTTAAGCCTGGTGAATGGTTTTTATCGCTTTGATATTCAGGCGGCAAGTTGTGGTGTGACTGATTTTGTGATTGAAGTGAGTAGCGTACCGGGTGGTTATACTCCCGGAGCATCGCAAATTATTCCCGCGGGTAAAGCCGGTAATGCGGATTTAAATGTGCCGGTGTGTAGCGATTCCAGCAATGACACGATTATCGGCAATAACGACTGTGACATTCAGTTCAGTGTGCTGCCACCGGATATCACCGTGCCAGTCAGAACCGATTCAACGCCTGAAGGGGTGTCCGGTGCAACTCAGGGTACCAGCTATTTCTTAAGCATGCGGGTGACGGCGGATGGACAGGTTGCGTTTAATAACCACATTCCGCTCGATCCGGAATTAACCAGTGCTATATCCATTTCGAAAGTATCATCCATGGTGAATGTCACCCGCAGCCAGCTGGTGCCGTACACAATTACGCTTTCCAATAATTTATCAGCACCTTTGTATGATTTAGATGTGGTGGACTTCTTCCCAGCGGGCTTTAAATACATTGCCGGTTCCGGGCGAATACAGTCGAATCAGGGGCCATGGGTTAAAACTGAGCCGGTACTGGATGCGAACAACCCAAGTAATCTGACCTTAACCTGGGTGAATATCGGCCGCCTGAACTCTAATGAATCGTTCACCATCAAACTGTTACTGGTAGTGGGCTCCGGTGTCGGTGAAGGTGAATATGTTAACCGGGCGCAGGTGCTCAATAATCTCACCGGCGGTGCCGCCTCGGGTGTAGCCGCGGCAACGGTGCGGGTTGTTCCTGATCCGACATTTGATTGCTCCGATGTCATCGGAAAAGTATTCGACGATAAAAATTTAAATGCCTACCAGGATGAAGGTGAAGAAGGCATACCCGGTGTGCGTTTGTTTACAACCAAAGGGCTGGAAATTACCGCGGATGAACACGGTCGATTCCATCTAACCTGTGCGGTAGTGCCGAACCAGGATCGTGGCTCGAACTTTATTATGAAACTGGATGAGCGAAGTTTGCCAAGTGGCTATCGCTTAACTACTGAAAACCCACGGGTCGTTCGTGCTACCCGCGGTAAAATGCTCAAGTTTAATTTTGGTGCCGCCATACACAGAGTGGTAAGACTGGATATGGCGGAGCAGGTATTTGAACCGGGTACTACGAAGATACGTCCCCAGTGGTTACCGCGTCTGGATTTATTAATCACTGAACTGGCCAAAGACCCGTCGTTATTACGTCTGTCGTATCTGGCGGATAATGAATCAGAAGATATTGTTGATGATCGGCTAGATGCGGTTAAAGAAGAAGTCGAAAAACGCTGGGAGGCGCTGGATTGTTGCTATCAGTTAATGATAGAAACCGAAGTGTTCTGGCGTAAAGGTGGACCGGTAGACAGGGGGGCGTTTGATGATTAAATATGCCCCAATTAAACTGGTTATGCTTTTAAGTGTGTTAAGCATTGCCCCGGCACAGGCGGAAACCAGCTGGCAGGAATATATGGAATTTAACCATAGCCCGGCCGGTGAGATACAATCGCCACCCCTGTCGTTGAAGTCACATGATGTTGGTGAAAACACCGAACAGCATTTGGCCCCGGATGCGGTATTTGATTTATGGATTCAGGACGAAACTTTTTACCGACCCCGTGAAGAGGACCGGGTAGAAATTAAAAAAGTGTTAGAAAAAAGTGCCAAAACTTTTAAGCTGGATAATGCAGTAAACGATATTCCGTTTAGCTCTGGGCAGGAAATTATTCCCCAGCAATATGTCAGCGAACTCAAACAACTGCTCGATAAAATGAAAAACCGCGCTAATGTACGGGTGCATTTTGTGGGGCACAGCGATAATGATCCATTGAGCGGAGCATCACAGGCAAAATATGGGGACAACATTGGTCTGTCCCGTGCGCGTGCTGAAACCACCGCGGAATTTTTTCAGCAGGTTTTAGATTTACCCCCTGAATCGGTTTCCTATGATGGTGTCGGTGCATCGCAGCCCATCGCCAGTAACAATACACAGGCGGGTAAAGCTAAAAACAGACGGGTAGAAGTACAGGTCTGGTATGATGAAATTACCGAGTATGCGGTTGAAAAAGAAGTGGTGGTGCCGGCGCCAAAATTAAACCGCATAAAAGTGTGTCGCAAAGAAACGGTTTGTAAACTCCGTTATAAAAAGGGCAATGCGAAACGTGCCCGCTTGCGTAACCTGATTCCACCACTAAGGCTGGCGGAGGGTGAAGCTGAAATTCCGGCGGAATTTATTCGTCAGATTCGAGAAGTGTTAAAAAACTTACAGGGTAAACAAAATGTACTGGTGCGGTTTGTCGGGCACACGGATAATCTGCCATTAAGTGATCGGCAGTTACGCATTTATGGTAAACATAGTGCCTTATCAAAAGCCCGAGCCAGACGTGTTGCTTTGGGTGTAGCGGATGCTTTAGGGTTACCCAATGCGGCGGTGAGCAGTGACGGCAAAGGTGAAACCCGTGCAGTGGCATCCAATGATACGGAAAAAGGTCGTTCACTAAATCGCCGAATAGAAGTTGAGTTCTGGCATGATGACCCGTTCCAGGATTTTTTAGCGCAAGCACAAGCCTGTCCAGAAAAAGCCGCATCGGAAACCATTACCCTGAATTATGATCCACCAACCGGACCGGTTAAATCCATTCGCTTACAAAAAGGTGAACCGATAATTTCACCGGCCTATACCCAGCGCCTGAAAAAATTAATGGATGAAATTTCCGATCGTTCTAATGTGCGTTTAAGTTTTATTGGCTATACCGATAATAAACGCCTGTCACGACGCACCGCGATGGTCTACGGAGATGACATTGGTTTATCAACCGCCCGTGCGCAAAAAGTGATGCAGCGAATTCAAACTGATTTAGGATTAAGTGATAAGCAGGTTGAATTTGAAGGTCGTGGTTTCGTGCACTCCAAGGATGTGGTGAATACCGGCTTTGTTAATTTTGATAGTTCACGCGTAGAAGTGCAAATTATCTATGATGAGCTGGCGGTACTGGAAGAAGATGAAGGTCTGGACATTACCCGTATCGAACGTGAAGCTGCTGCGCATACTCCGTACTCACTTAACCTGATGCGTATTTCGGTTGATGGTGAACCGATTCACGATCCGTATAAAAATATTGCCGACCTGCAACGTTGTACCGATGTGGCACTGGAAGATGCCAATATTCAGTTCAAGTTTGATAATTTGAAATTACAGCCACGTTTAAATATTACCGCCTGGCCAAACAGTGTTCGACATGCGGATATTGAAGAAACCGAAGTACAGGAAAATAAAGTTTACTTTAAATCCTATAGTAATTATCGCGATTATATTGTGCGCTCAGAAATCCGTATTTTTGATGAAGAGCAGTCGACCCGCGATACCGCATTAGCCGTGATTCCGGTGGATGAGCAGGGTTATGCAGAATGGTTGGCGAGCTATGATAATTTTGAAGGTCCGACTAAAAAATTAAAATACTTATTGCGGGTTTATGACAGTAAAGATAATTATGATGAAACGCGTGCTTTACCTTTGTGGCTACTGGATAATTTAGATACTCAGGAAAATGTATCACAGGAAAACGCACCAGCTGAGCCGGTAGATATCGATAAAGAGTTACTGGTGGGCTACGGCGAGACTCATTTGCACCGTCAAACGATCGCATTGCAAGGGGGAACTGTAACGGTGAATGGCGATAAGATTCCAGAAAATCACACAGTCTGGTTGGCAGGTCGCGAGTTACCGGTTAATGATGAAGGGGAATTTGTCAGTGATGAAATTTTCCGTCCGGGATTACACACAATTGAAGTTGCGGTGCTTGATAAGGAAGGTAATGGGGAATTATTTTTACGGGAATTAGAGCTAAAGAAAAATGACTGGTTTTATGTGGGCATCGCAGATCTTACCATTGCAAAAGATACGACAACCGGCCCTGCGAATATTGTTACCCAGGATGATTTTAGTTATGAAAATGAACTTAATACCTACGGGCAGCTAGCCTTTTTCGTAGATGGTAAATATGGTGAAGGCTGGCAGTTAACTGCAAGCGCCGATACTGGAGAGGGGCCCGTCAGTGAAATTTTCAGTAACTTTATGGAAAAGACACCGAGCGCTTTATTTAGGCGATTAGATCCGGATTACTATTATCCGACTTTTGGTGATAACAGTAATGTTGTAGAAAATGCCCCCACCTCAGGAAAATTTTTCGTGAAGACGCAGCGCCAGTCCGATTATGCATTATGGGGTAATTTTATTGCCAAATATCTAGATACAGAACTTGCCCATGTTGACCGAGGGCTATATGGCGCTAATGGTCACTATGAAAGTAAAGACGTCACTGTCTTCGGTGAAAAAACCTTTATTGTTGATGGCTTTGCAGCAGAACCGGGTACCATTGGTGGACGCGATGAATTCAGGGGCACTGGCGGTTCGTTATATTTCTTACGGCATCTGGATGTAATGGGCGGCTCCGATCGATTGCGGGTGGAAGTGCGTGATAAAGACTCTGGAATTGTTCTGGGTGTAAAAGTTTTAGTACCCGCACTGGATTACGATATTGATTATATTCAGGGTCGAATTTTATTAAGTGAGCCATTACCATCCATAGCCAATGATGGTTTAATTGTTGATAACGGCTCCTTGAGTGGTAACCCGGTATTTCTGGTTGCACGTTATGAATACTCTCCGGGCTTTGAAGATTTCGGCGATGTTGCCCTCGGTGGCCGTGCACACTACTGGATTAATGATTATATAAAATTCGGTACAACACTGAGCTCACAGGAAGAAATTGGAAATGAAAGTACGCTCTCTGCCGTTGATATCACCATGCGTAAAAATGCCGGCACCTGGTTAAAACTGGAATTAGCTGAAACCGAGGGGCTGGGTAGTCAATCGGTTTCATCTAACGACGGTGGCTTTAATTTTGATGATATAAACTCTGGTACCGCAACCGATTTAAAATCTTCAGCTTATCGGGTAGACACCAGTTTACGTCTAACGGATTTAATAGAAGGCTTGCGTGGTAGCGCAACACTTTATATGCAAAATAGAGAGGCTGGTTATTCAGCCCCCGGTCAGTTAACACCGAACGATATTCAGCAATATGGAGCTACTTTAAATATGCCCATCACTGAAAGCCTGGGCTTAAATATTAAAGCGGATGTAAAAGATCAGGACTTATCCTTAAAAACAGAAAGTGCGGATATTAATCTAAACTATCGATTAAATACGAGCTGGCAGTTAAGTGGTGGTATTCGTACCGATAGCCGAGAAGATAATTCAGGCACTGTTGCCGCCACTCAAACCCAGGGTAACCGCACGGATGTTGGCTTTGAAGCCCGTTATAATTCATTGAAAAACTGGACTGTTTACGGTTTTGCACAGGGCACAACCAACGCTACTGGTAACCGGGTAGAAAATAACCGGGTGGGAACAGGTACAACCTTGCGCTTAACTGAACGTTTTAATCTTGAAGCTGAAATATCTGCTGGTGATACCGGAACCGGTGCGCGACTCGGTACGGATTATTTAGTGAGTGATCGCACCAATGTCTACATGAGTTACGCATTGGATAATGAACGATCTGATACGGGGGTACGTGCACGTAAAGGTAATATGGCAACCGGTGTGCGCAGCCGTTTTAGTGACACGGCCAGTGTTTACGCAGAAGAGCGTTACACCCACGGTGATGTGCCTACCGGGCTTACCCATGCTATGGGTGTTGATGTTGCCCCTAGTGATGTATGGAATTATGGCGCGAGCATTGAAGCGGGCACCTTAACGGATCAGTTAACCTCAGCTGAAACGGAGCGACTGGCTTTAGGTTTTGTGCTGGGTTACGAGAAAAATGTGGTGAAGTATACTGGAGCGATTGAGTATCGGGATGATACGATTCAAAATGCTGATGCAAGCAGCTCTGAGCAAACGACCTGGCTATTTAGAAACAGCTTCCGTTATCAGATGAATCCTGACTGGCGATTTATTGGCAAAATAAATTATTCGGATAGTAAGAGTACGCAAGGAAGTTTATTTGCAGGGGAATTTAAGGAATATGTGATAGGTTATGGCTATCGCCCAATACGAAACGACCGTCTAAATACTTTATTTAAATACACTTATTTCTTCAATGTACCCTCGTCTAATCAGCTGGTTGTTGGTGGCGGTGCTGCAGATTTTATTCAAAAGTCCAATATATTTTCTGTTGATACCATTTATGACTTGTCACAACGCTGGAGTATTGGCGGTAAGTATGCGTACCGATTAGGTCAGGTGGCGCAGGATAGAGAAAATCCGGAATTTTTCGACAGCCGGGCAAGCCTGTATGTGTTGCGTGCTGACTGGCATTTTGTGCATCGTTGGGATGCGCTAATGGAGTATCGTCTGTTAGACTTACCTGATGCAGGTGATACCAGACAGGGTTCATTGCTTGGTATTTACCGACATATTGGTAAAAACATTAAGTTTGGTGTGGGTTATAATTTTACAGATTTTTCTGACGACTTAACGAATCTAGATTTTGATAGTAAGGGATTCTTTATCAATATAGTTGCTAAAATATAAGAGCGCTTTAAATCAGAGTGAAAAAATAATCAGTTAAAAAAGTAAAATGCGAGTAAAGTAGTTATAGTAAAATTGATTTAGTCAGAGAGGTAGCGATAACGTCTGCTTTGATGAATCAATTCTTAAAGATGGAATAAAAATGAAAAAAATAATTCTGATATTTTCTATGTTATTAATATCAAAAAACATTAATGCTGAAGGTGTTTTTGATAATACAATTTTTGGTGTTTCTTTTATTAGTCAGAGTGTGGACATTGAAGTGGACACATCCGGTACAATAACTGAAAGTACAGACAGCGGTAGCGGCTTTGGTTTATATTTAGATAAATATTACAAAAGAAAGATTCGATTCAATGGCACATTAAGCTACATCGGATACGACACGTTTGATATTGCTCAACTAATGTTTTCCGCTGACTATCTATTGCCGGTGAATTCTCGAATTAGTTTTTTTGGAGGGCTCGCCGCAGGTGGTGCATTACAAAAATACAGTGATGTTGGTGCCAGTGATAGTGCGTTGGGTGCTGTATATGGGGCACAACTGGGTGGTATTGCATTTATCAATGATAATTTAATGCTGGAGCTGGGGTATCGTTTACGCCCTAGCTCAGGTATAGAAACTGAAGTCGTGAGTACGGGCTCGATTATATCGGTGACTGATTTAAGCGAAACGTATTTTAGTATTTTGCTGATGTTTTAGTTAAGAGTCGGCTTTATAAAATAAATAGAATTGACATGGTCAATCCCGGTTATCTCTTCTGTTTGAGTAAAGCTTCAATTGCCTTAGCCACCGCAACGAAACCAAATGTGGCTGTCACCTGTGTTGCTGAGCCAAAGCCTAGTGCACAATCGAGGTGCACACCCTTGACACCGGGTTTTGCATAATCAACACGACCACCCTCTTTTGGATATTGCTGTTGTTGAGTTGAGTAAACACATTTAATCCCAAACGATCTTTTAGGGTTTTTAGTGTAACCATATTGGTAGCGTAATTGAGAACGAACTTTAGCTGCCAGTGGATCATTCCAGGTTTTAGCCAGATCTGTAACGCTAATCATGGTTGGGTCTGTGAGTCCACCGGCACCACCGGTAGTAATCACAGGGATTTTATTACGTTTGCAATAATAAATAATTGCACATTTAAATTTAATGCTGTCGATGGCATCAATGACATAATCAAATTCCGGGCGTAAATATTTCTGGCAGTTAGTCTCTGTAATAAAGTCATCAATGATATTAATTTTACACTCGGGGTTGATGAGTTTGATTCTCTGGGCCATTGCTTCTACTTTAGAATGCTCAATGGTAGTACTAAGTGAATGAATCTGACGGTTGATGTTGCTGGCGGCAATATCATCATGATCAATCAGGGTGATTTCACCCACACCCGAGCGTGCCAGAGACTCAGCGGCCCAAGAACCAACGCCTCCAATACCAATAACACAGAAGTGTGCCTGGCGAATTGTGTTAAATGCCGCCTGGCCGTAGAGGCGTGCAATGCCACCGAAGCGGTTTTCGTAATCACTCATATAAATCGTTAGTGTTGATAGTTATGAACAGTAAGTATAATGCTTTTAGTTAAATTATGAAAAATTAAATCTTACGACAGCTTATTACTGGTTTTTGGTGTGGTAAATAAATGTCAGAAACAGGTTAAACTGAAAAAAACAAATAATTAGAGATGAATGGTGATCAATGACCAGCAACTTTATTTTCGATGCAAGTCCGGAGAATTTTAACGAACTCGTCATCGGTAACTCCAGTCGTGGTCCAGTCATGGTGAATTACTGGAGCTCGACTGCCGGACCCTGTATAAAACTTTGGCCGACACTTGAGTCTCTGGTCAATGAGTTTTGCGGGCAATTCTTACTTATAAATGTGAATACGGATAAATACAAATCCTTCGTTCAAAACGAATTAGGCATAGTCAGTGTTCCAACCCTGCAGATATTTTATCAACAACAGGTAGTTGATGTAATTCACGGAGCTGAATCTGAAACGAGTATTCGAAATTTACTGTCACGGCATTTACCACGCGCTTCAGATACGCTGATTATTGAATCGCTTAAGTTGTATAACGAAAAAAATCCACAGCAGGCGATAGAAGAATTAAAAACACTGCAAAAAACTGATCCTGAAAACCCACGTATTGCCACTTCAATTATTAAGTTAATGTTTCGCGCTTCACGTTTTGAAGAAATGGAACAATATATTCAAAGCCAGTCAGCAGCAATAAAAAACAGTGAAGAAACGATTGCGCTCCTGACCCATTCAATGTTGCACAGAGCAGCGGCACAGGTTAAAGATATTGATGAGTTAAATAAGCGAATAGCAGCAGATACAAATAATCTTGATTTAATTTATCAACGGGTGGCTATGGATGCATTAAATGATCACCTGCATGATGCGTTGAATCAGTTATTGAATATGTTAAAAATTGATAGCACGTATAAAAATAACCTGCCGGCAAAAACCATGGTATTGTTACTCAATAGTTTGGGTGCAGATTCTGAAGATGCCAAACGGTATCGGGCTAAAATGATAGATGTCCTGTCAGAAGTACAATAATAATTTTATTTTAGTTAATTAAATTTGTGTCGCAAAAGACATTACTATAATTAGCAGTGTATTAAAACTTCCAGTTGAGTCCCAGCAGAAGTTCACGCCCGCGATTAGGAATGCCTTCGGTTAAATTCGAGCCACTTGCAGGTGTCAGGTAATCTTCATCAAGAAGATTTTTTGCCTGAATAAACGCTTTCAGCTGATCGGTCATGTTGTATTGTAATTTAGCAAAAAGGACCCAGTAATCTTCCAGTGTGATACGGTTTGTGCCCGAAGTCATTTCTCGTTCATCAAAATAGGTGCTTACCAAATTGGCATTCCAGCGCGTGTTTTGATAGTTGATTGTGAAAGATCCCATGTTGTCAGCTTCACGAAATGATGAATCGGGCTTTTCATTTATATGGGTAATACTGGCGCGGACTAACCAGTACTTGTTTAGCTCATGTGATAATTCAAACTCTAAGCCCTTGATGGGGTCCTGCTCTACATTGGTATATTGATGAGTGCCATTGCCATTGTCAACTTGTACGATAGAATCATCAAATCTACTTTCAAAATAACCCAGTGAAAAGCCGGTGTGAACCCACTGGCCAATCCAGATCAGGTCCAGGCTTGTTACGGTTTCAGGTTTTAAATTTGGATTACCTAGCAGCACCGGATTATTTAAAAGATTTAGCTCACTTTCAGACGGCGCCCGAAAGGCCTGTCCATATAAAAGCTTTACACTGTTGTGTGGGTTTATTTCCTGAACCAGCCCCAGGCGCGGGCTTATTTCAGAGCCAATATCAGAAAAGTCATCATAACGTAAGCCGAGGGTTAAATGAGTGAATTCAAAAAACTGTTTTTGATATTGAGTATAAAAGCCAATAATGTTTCGTTCAGATTCAGCCTGTATGGGGGTGGTGGGCTGTAAAGAACCGTAATAGGTGACAGGTGAGATCCCATTGGCGAATTCCCCCAGATCAAAATTATTACTGGCGATCGCCTCAGGCGCATCGATGCGACGTAATTCAACACCAAACTGCAGGCTGCTTTTAGTATTAATTTCCCAGTCGTTATGCCATTGCCCTCGACCTTCGGAGTAGTTTCCAAAATCACCGCTTACAAAAAGAGCCTCATCGCTTAGTGGGTTACTTGTGAAGGGATTGCCGTTAAATACTCCAGGGGGAGTGAGCTGTGTGTTAACCTTTGCATTGGCATTGTTATAACTTAACCAGAAGTATGACTTAACCTGCTGCCAGTTAAAATTATGCTTCAATGAGATGGACGTGATATCTCCATCGCGTTCATTAAAACCATTGGACAGGGTATCCAGTTCATAAAACTTTTCAACTTTAAACTGGTTACGCTTGATAACAATTCGAGTATCTTCCCATTGTAATTTGAAATTTAAATCGGCAATTTTTAATGGATCATCAGTTTCAATGCGCGCAGCACTGAACGTGTCCTGTACATTATAAGTATCACCATCATCCGATTCAATTTTCGCAGCGAAATCCATTGTCAGGCTATCAAAAACAGAGGAGGTTTGTAGATACATTTTTTTACGATTTAAGCTGCCATAAGCTAGCGTCAGCTGATTTGTATTTGATCGGGTGGTAATGTTGATCATGCCCATCATTGCATTAGAGCCGTAGATTGCAGCGCCAGGGCCACGAATAAATTCAACTTTTTCAATAAACTCAAGCGGATAAATCGGTGCAAGTGAAGAGCTACCACTGCTACGGGGAGAGTCGTAGCGCTGACCATCAACCAGAATTAAGATTTCGGCAGTGGTGCTGCCAATGCGACGTCCACGGGAGGAGAATGGTGTCTCCAGAGATGAACCAGACGATTGATAAGCCTGAAAACCCGGCACTAAATTCATTAACTCGCCAAGCTTATCCAGCCCCATGCGATCAATTTCTTCATGGGTAAATACAGTAACGGCAGAGGGTACGGTTTTGAGCTTTTCAGGTGTCAGGGTTGAGCTGATAATCTCGACCTGCAGCAACTCATCAAGCGACATAGATAAAAATTCGTTTGCATCTTCCTGGGCAAACAAAGGGTGTGCAATGAGCAACATAAAGACTAGTGCCAGTCTTTTCATTATTTTAAGGACCCCTGCTGTATAAAATTATGTATTTCTGTTGTATTGCGAGTTGCCCAATACTTAACAAAAATTAGTAAAGTCCAGTTTCGTGATTTTATCCCTGTTATTAGTGTAAGCATAGCAGTTGAAAGCCATCTTTGCCTATATACATCACTTGTTGGTTGATAAGTTTTACATGATTTGCTGACTGCGCAGGATTTCATCAGTTACGATTAATTCATTTACTTCAGGCATGTTAGGGGTGCGACTGTAAATGTGGCATCCATCCTGCTACCCAACTTGTAATAGCTATTTTAGTCAAAAAAACGACGGGGGCAAGTATGACACAGGATACGGTAATGCAGCTGGCAAGTCAGACACTCTGGGTTGCCATCAGCCTGGCTGCGCCTTTATTGCTTTCGGCTTTAGCGGTGGGTTTACTGGTAGGCATGTTTCAGGCGGCAACTCAGATAAATGAAATGACATTGAGTTTTATTCCAAAACTTGGGATTCTGGTGATTGCATTATTAATTTTCGGGCCCTTTATGCTGAGTACAATCGTGGATTTCACCCGGACCCTTATCAGTGAAATTCCATCCCGGCTTGGCTAGTTAAAACACGTTTATGTTAAGCCTGAGTATTGAGCAAATAGCAATCTGGCTAGGAAGCTTTTTCTGGCCGTTTGTGCGTATAAGCGCAATGATGATGGCAGCACCGGTGTTTGGTGCGCGTATGTTACCGGTGCGTATTCGAATTTTAATGGCACTGTCGATCAGTGTTTTAACCGTTCCTTTATTACCTGCAGTGCCTGCTGTTGATCCCATATCGTTGGCGGCCAGCAGTATTTTATTGCAACAAATTCTTATCGGTGTTGCCACTGGTTTTATTATTCAAATGGTATTTCAGTCGTTAGTCATCGCCGGTGAAGCCATCGCGAATGGCATGGGTTTAGGTTTTGCGCGCATGGTAGACCCGGCAAATGGTGTGCAGGTACCGGTGATCTCTCAGTTTTTTGTCGTATTAGCCACGTTATTGTTCGTTATTTTAAACGGGCATTTACTCTTGATTGAGTTGATTGTGCGTAGTTTTCAAATATTACCGATTGGAGAAAGTGGTTTGTCCTTACCCGCAATTAAATCTGTAGTGAACTGGGCTGGCCAGATGTTTATTGGAGGGCTGATGATTTCATTGCCTGCGGTTACCGCGTTAATGGTTGTGAATATTTCTATGGGGGTTATTACCCGCGCTGCACCGCAATTAAATATTTTTGCGGTGGGTTTTCCATTAATGATTTTATTAGGCTTTATTTTTCTGGCGGCAACGCTGCCCACTGTATTCGCACAGTTTACTCAAATGCTGATGGCGGGTTATGAATACATTGCACAACTGATGGAGATGACCTGATGGCCGAGTCAGAATCCGGGCAGGAACGTAGTGAGGAACCCACCGCCAAAAAACTTGAAGACGCGAAAAAGAAAGGTCAGATCGCCCGTTCTCGAGATTTTAATACCATGGTTATCATTGCGCTGGCAGCCACCACATTACTCATCATGGGCAAAGTGATGGTGGCGGATATTGGAGAATTAATGAGCGTTTATTTTCAGCCGTCGCGACAGGATATATTTGATCCCATCGGTGTGGTGCGCTGGTTTTATGCGGCAATGATGGACGGGGTCTGGTTGCTTGTACCCTTTTTAGCATTGATGCTGGTTGCCGCTATATTTGCACCACTAAGCATCGGTGGTTGGGCCTTTAGTGTTGAAACGATCACGCCAAAACTCAGTAAACTGAATCCCATAAAAGGCCTTAAAAAAGTATTTTCAGCCAAAGGTTTAATGGAGTTGATAAAAGCCCTGGCGAAATTTTTTCTGGTGGCTGCGGTGGCGTTGGCGGTTATCTGGGCGAATATGGATGAGTACCTGCAGCTTGGATCAATGCCACTTAAACCCGCTCTGGTTAAAGCCGGTGAATTACTTACCTGGGCGTTTTTATTGGTCACCATTGCGTTAATGGTGATCTCCGCTATCGATGTGCCATTTCAAATCTGGGATCACAAAAAACAGATGAAGATGACACTGCAGGAAGTGAAAGATGAAATGAAAGACACGGACGGTAAACCGGAAGTGAAAGCTAAAATTCGTCAGACACAACGGGAAATGGCGGAAGCCAGAATGATGGATGCGGTACCGGATGCGGATGTTGTTATCACCAACCCGACGCACTTTGCGGTGGCATTGAAATATGACCCGCAAAACATGCGCGCACCACTTGTACTGGCAAAAGGCGCAGACTTTGTGGCGGCCAATATCCGTCGAGTGGCCAGTGCCAATGAAATTTTATTGCTCGAATCGCCACCTTTGGCACGGGCCTTGTATCACACAACAGACATAGGTAAAGAAATTCCCCACGGGCTCTATGTAGCGGTGGCTCAGGTGCTGGCTTACGTTTTTCAGTTACGTGAAGTACAAAAAAATGGCGGCAGAAAACCGTCACAGCCGGAAACGGAGATTCCGCCGGAGTTTGAAAAGTTTACCCACATGCCCGGGGATACCCCTATTTAAATCATAGGCCTTAAGCATAACGATCATAGAATTACACAACCAGAGAAGCACAGATGGAAGCAGTTTTAAATAATCTACAAAACCTGGGTCGACGGGGGCTAATGGCACCCATTGCGGTTATCGCCTTACTCGGTATGTTAATAGTGCCATTGCCGCCGATTGCCCTGGATTTATTTTTCACGATTAATATCTGTCTCTCAATTGTGATTGTACTCGTGAGTGTATATGCACAACGCCCCTTAGATTTTGTTATTTTCCCTACCATTATTCTTGTCGCAACATTATTTCGCTTAGCGCTTAATGTTGCTTCCACACGTATCGTTTTACTCGAAGGCCACACGGGTACTGGAGCTGCAGGACAGGTCATCGAATCATTTGGTGAATTTGTTATCGGTGGTAATTACGCAGTGGGTTTAGTGGTGTTTTCCATACTGGTGATAATCAATTTTGTGGTGGTTACCAAAGGTGCAGGTCGGGTATCTGAAGTGAGTGCACGTTTTACATTAGATGCAATGCCCGGTAAACAGATGTCGATTGATGCGGATTTAAATTCCGGCATTATCGACCAGGACCAGGCTAAAAAACGCCGCGAGGAAATTTCCGCCGAAGCCGATTTTTATGGCTCGATGGATGGCGCGAGTAAATTTGTGCGGGGCGATGCGGTGGCGGGTATTTTAATTTTAATTATCAATATTGTGGGTGGTTTTGCCATTGGCGTGGGGCAGCACGATATGGAATTTTCCGATGCGGTTAGAAATTATACCTTGTTAACGATTGGTGATGGTTTAGTTGCACAAATTCCATCGCTATTATTATCCAGTGCCACGGCCATTATTATTACCCGCGATTCAAACAAGCAGGATCTGGGTGAAAAAGTTAAGCAACAAATGTTTGCTAACACTAAAGTGCTGTGGGTGACCGCCGCCATTGTAGGGGTCATGGGTGCGATACCCGGCATGCCAAACTTTGCATTTTTAAGTATTGCCGGAGTACTGGTGGTCATCGCAAAGTGGATGGATAAAAAACAGATTGAAGAGGAAATTATAGAACGCGTGCAGGTCGATGACCAACCTGCGCTTGCACCTGAGCACAAAGAGCTTTCCTGGGATGATGTGCAGCCGGTTGATTTGATCGGGCTGGAAGTCGGTTATGGGTTAATACCGATGGTGGATAGCAACCAGAATGGTCAGCTTTTAAATCGTATTAAAGGTGTGCGTAAAAAACTCTCCCAGGAGCTGGGTTTTTTAATTCATTCGGTACACATTCGCGACAATCTAGATTTAAGCCCCAATGCCTATCGCATTACCCTAAATGGTGTGCCCGTGGGTGAAAGCAGTGTGCAGCCGGATCGGGAAATGGCAATCAATCCGGGGCAGGTCTACGGCGAGCTACAGGGCATACCTGGCAAAGACCCGGCCTACGGTTTAGATGCCATCTGGATTGAGCCGGGAATGCGTGACCATGCACAAACCCTGGGCTACACGGTTGTTGATCCTACCACGGTAGTGGCAACGCATTTAAATCAGATATTGAGTGACAATGCGCAGGAGTTGCTTGGTCATGAAGAAGTGCAACAGTTACTGGATAACCTGGCAAAATCATCACCAAAATTGGTACAGGATTTAATACCCGATTTATTGCCGCTAAGTGTGGTAGTGAAAGTCATGCAAAATTTATTAAGTGAAGGTGTTTCGGTGCGGGACATTCGTACCATTGCGGAAGTGCTGGCGGAAAATGGTGCGCTTACTCAAAATCCAGTTGAGTTAACCGCCATCGTGCGTGTTGCCTTAGGGCGCGCTATTGTTCAGAAAATTAATGGCCTGGAACAGGATCTACCGGTTATCACCCTGGAGCCCACGCTCGAACAACTTTTATTACAGTCGGCTCAAAATGCAGCGGAAGGTTCTATTGGTGTTGAGCCGGGTTTAACCGAGCGCATGTTTAAATCGCTTGAGCAGGTGGCACAGCAGCAGGAAGTGGCTAATCAACCTGCAATCTTAGTGGTGGCTCCGGGATTGCGTTTGTGGCTGTCACAATTAGTAAAACATTCTATTGCGGGCATGAGTGTGTTGTCGTACAGCGAAATCCCCGACAATAAAAATATAAAAGTGGTGGCCTCGGTGGGGGCAGATTAAATGTGCGTTAAAAATACCGAGCAGATAAAAGTAAAAACAATGAATAAAAGCGTTGGAGAAATAACATGCAGGTAAAACGATTTGTAGCAGATGATATGCGTACTGCCATGCGATTAGTGAAAGAAGAAATCGGAGCAGATGCGGTTATATTATCTAACCGGGTAACGGATGGTAAAGTCGAAATACTTGCCGCAAGAGATTACGATGAAAGCTTAATTAATAAAGCTCTGGATAAAACCCTGCTGGAAAGTAAACCCGATGGTGCGGCAGCCTATTATGAAAGAGCCGCGGCTGAGCGGGAATTACAAAAAGCCAACTCGGACTTTGAAAATAATACCCACACTGATCAAAGTGCACAAAAAAATGAATTTCAGAAAAAAGAATACCATAAAGATGAATTTCAAAATCGTATCGTCAATCAAAATAAAATTAACGAACAAGAAAACAGTTTTAATACCCCTGCTCATGCAACCATAACAGAAAACATTAACTCCTATAGTGAACATCAGGCTGCAGGTTTATATCAGTCCACACCGGCAGCAACGCAGGCGCCATTTACTGACAGCATTGTTGAAATGCGTGATGAATTAAAGTCTTTAAAAGCGATGATCGAAAATCAGCATGTTTTAGGTGAGTGGAATGAAATGGCAAGTCGGCACCCGCTGCGGGTGTCGCTTTACAAACGCCTGACTGAAATGGGCTTAAGTCAGGGCGTGTGTAAATATCTGGCGAAGGGCTTAGATGATTCAGTGGATATTGAACATGCAATGCAGGCGGCATTAAAGCAACTGGTGCATCAGATACCTCTGGCACGCAACAGTCACGGTGATGATATTCTAAATACAGGCGGGGTGTTTGCCATGGTCGGGCCAACCGGTGTGGGTAAAACCACCACCATTGCAAAACTGGCAGCGCGTTTTGTAATGCAGCATGGACAGCGACATGTGGCGTTAATCAGTACCGATACTTATCGAATTGGTGCCCATGAACAGCTGATGACCTACGGTCGGCTGCTAGGGGTGCCGGTGCACTCGGCAAATGATACAACTGAGTTGCAGCAGCTATTACATAAGTTACATGACAAAAAATTAATTTTAATTGATACCGCGGGTATGAGTCAGCGGGATATTGATATCAGTCAGAAACTGGCACATTTAAGTCATCCGTCTTCAAAAATAAAACCTTATCTGGTGTTATCCGCTAATGCACAGGTCTCGACGTTGGACGAAGTGATTAATGCTTTTAAGAATGCCCGACCTGCAGGATGTATTTTAACCAAGCTGGATGAAGCTGCCAGTTTGGGGGGCGTGCTGAGTGCGGTGATAAAGCATCAGCTGCCTATTGCGTATGTGAGTAATGGGCAAAAAGTGCCGGAGGATATTCAGCCCGCACGAGCCCGCGAACTGGTGGATGAGACACTGGCACACGCTAAACTCTACAGACATACCACTGATGATGAGTTTATGGCGGTTGCGTTTGCCTCAGGTATGAGCCATGCTCCTTTGTAATCAATCGTTAGCCATTCGTTTTTAACTCAGCATATCAATTTGATTCACGGCCAGTGACTGATGGCGAGTAACTAGCGATTATTAATGAGATTTTAATGAAAGACCAGGCAGCAGGCATAAGAAGAATGGTATCAAAAAAACCAGTACAGGTGATTGCAGTCACCAGCGGTAAAGGTGGGGTGGGTAAAACCAATGTTTCGGTTAATTTATCACTGGCAATGGTCGCTGCGGGTCAGGACGTACTATTACTGGATGCGGACCTGGGCCTGGCAAATGTGGATTTATTACTCGGCCTGCGGGCGGAGTATAACTTATCCCATGTGATCAGTGGTGAGCGCACCCTGGAAGAAGTCATCGTTAAAGGCCCGGAGGGCCTAAATATAATCCCCGCCGCATCCGGCGTGCAGATGATGTCGGAATTAAATACGGCTCAGCATGCGGGGGTGATTCGCTCATTTAGTGATATAAGTTTGCCGGTAGATGTTTTAGTAATTGATACCGCTGCGGGCATTTCTGACGGAGTCGTGAGTTTTGTAAAGGCGTCCAATGAAGTGATTGTGGTGGTGTGTAATGAGCCCACATCGCTGACAGATGCCTATGCATTAATTAAGGTTATGTCAGATGATCATGGTGTGCATAAATTTCATGTATTAGCCAACTCAGTGCGCGATCCGCAGGAAGGGGCCAAGCTGTTTAAAAAGCTAACCCGGGTAACGGATTATTATCTCGATGTGACGTTGGATTATATGGGGGCGGTGCCCTATGATGAATACTTGGTGAAAGCGGTTAAAAAACAGCAGGCGGTGATGCAGTCTTATCCGCAAAGCCCATCGTCTACCGCCTTTAGAAAGCTCGCGAAAACCGCACTTGGCTGGAAACTCCCCCAAAGTGCTTCCGGTCATCTGGAGTTTTTTGTTGAACGATTAATTAAGTTCAGCGCCGCCGGTTAGCAGGAGTTGACTATACTTTGTTAATGAATGCCGCAAAAACCCTGTATAACGAAGTGCAAAAAAATCAGCGCGATCAGCGTATTCTTGAGCACGTCAGTCTGGTTAAGCGTATTGCCTACCATTTAATTGCCCGCCTGCCGACCCATGTACAGGTGGAGGATTTAATTCAGTCGGGCATGGTCGGTTTAATCGAAGCCTCTAAAAATTATGACCCATCACAGGGAGCCAGTTTTGAAACCTATGCGGGCATTCGAGTGCGTGGTGCGATGCTTGATGACGTGCGTCATGCAGATTGGTCACCGCGATCATTGCACAGAAAAATGCGTCAGGTACGTGAAGCGATTCATGAAATTGAAAATGAAACCGGCCGAGATGCAAAAGACCAGGAAATTGCGGATCGGCTGGAAATAACCCTGGATGAGTATCACGCGATTCGTCGCGATAGTTCTAATGCACAAATTTTCAGTCTCGACCAGTCCGAAGATGATCCGGGCCAGCAGGATAGAATTAAATCATCGCAAAGTGACCCGCTGGAGTCGTTACAAAGCAGCAGCTTCAAGAGCAACCTGGCACAGGTGATATCGACACTGGCAGAGCGTGAACAAATGGTGATGTCCCTTTACTATAACGAAGAACTAAATTTGAAAGAAATCGGGCTGGTACTGGAGATATCCGAGTCAAGAGTGTGCCAGATTCATAGCCAGGCGTTGAAAAATATTCGTAAAAAAATGAGCGGCTGGGTTACCTGAATTTAAATACGCTCTCACCAACAGCGGACGTCTACAAAGGCAGTTATGATGTATACGGCTGTCGCTAAATGTAATAAGTCTTTGGTTGCGATAAGTTTTTCTCCTCTGTGGCTGGAAAAAACTCAAATGTCTGCCACAATCAATGTAACTGTAATTAATATAACTATAAACACTGAGGAAATCCGCCTTGGATAAAAATATGAAAATTCTTATTGTGGACGACTTTTCCACAATGCGGCGAATCATTAAAAATTTGCTGAGAGATCTGGGCTTTAATAACACCGAAGAAGCAGACGATGGTAATACCGGCCTGCCTAAACTTCAATCGGGGAATTTTGACTTTTTAGTCACTGACTGGAATATGCCGGGGATGACCGGTATCGACCTGTTACGTGCGGTGCGTGCCGATGATAAATTGAAAACGCTTCCCGTATTAATGGTAACAGCGGAAGCAAAAAAAGAGCAGATTGTGATGGCAGCACAGGAGGGAGTCAACGGCTACATTGTAAAACCATTCACCGCGCAAACGCTCAAGGAAAAGATTGATAAAATTTTTGAACGTATAGATAACGCATAAACAGAAGGTTAGGTAACTTATGGAATCAAGCGCAATAAATCGAGACCTTCTGCTGGAAAAAACCCAGGCACTGATCAGCAGTCTTGAGTCAGCTGATACCAGTGAGGAGCAGCTGGAAACTCAGATAGACGAAATACACGCTCTAAAAGATAACCACCTGTTTCAAGAGCTCGGCAAAATGACCCGGGAAATTCATGATTCTATTATGAAATTCCGTATGGATGCTCGTATTACTGACCTTGCCGAAACCGATATCCCCGATGCAAAAGATCGTCTTGAGTATGTCATTACGATGACAGAAAAAGCGGCAAATACGGCAATGGCGGTCATTGAGGAAGGTAGCCCGGTGGCGGAAAAACTCGGTGCTGAAGCCAGTGTGTTAAAGGCCCAGTGGCAGAAGTTTCGCAAGCGAGAATTAAGCGCAGACGAACTGCGCGCCATGGGGCGAGATGTTGAAGCGTTTTTTGATGAATCAGATTTAATGATGTCTAAACTGCTTTCCGGTTTCACTGAAATTTTAATGGCACAGGATTTTCAGGATCTAACCGGACAGATTATTCGCCAGGTAATTAATCTGGTGAATGAAATAGAAACTAATCTGGTTGAACTGGTGAAAATCCAGGGTGAAAACCAGAAGGCAGAAAGCGAACAGAAGCAGAAGGCGCCAGAAGAAACCAAACTGGAAGGTCCACAGGTGCCGGGTAAAGAAACCTCAGATGATGTCATGAAAGGTCAGGATGATGTAGATGATTTACTCGCCAGTCTTGGCTTTTAAAGCCTTTACCCTACGGATGATTTAAAGATTTAGAAGTACATAGATTTAAATATTTAAGCTTAACAAAGGCTATACATGTCAATTGATCTAGATGATGAAATACTGCAGGATTTTCTGGTTGAGGCCGGCGAGATTCTGGAGCTATTAAGTGAGCAGCTGGTTGAACTGGAGGGCGCTCCAGAAGACGCTGATTTGCTTAATGCTGTATTCAGAGGCTTTCACACGGTTAAAGGTGGTGCGGGGTTTCTGTCGCTGGATTCCATGGTCGATTGTTGTCATGTTTGTGAAGATGTATTTAATGTGCTGCGCAATGGTGAGCGTGAAGTTAGCTCAGGTTTAATGGATTGTGTATTGCAGGGGCTGGATGCGGTGCAGATTATGTTTACCGAAATTCAGGAAGGGACTGATCCCACACCTGCAACCCCCCAATTGCTGGCCAAGCTAAAAGTGTATTCTGTACCCGGCAATAATGAGCCGGAAGACGATGCAGCTGACGAGCCTGAAGCATCAGCTGAAGCACCCGCCACAGAACCCGAGGCTACGCCTGAAGCCCCCACTCAGAGTACAGATGAACCAGCAGCTGAGCGGGATGAAACTGATGATGATTTTGATGCCTTGCTGGATGCCATGGACAGCAATGGTGAAAGTGAAGCCGCCCCCGCTGCGGGAAACGATGATATTACGGATGATGAATTCGAATCATTGTTAGATGATTTGCACGGAAAAGGTAAGCACGGCGGTGGCAAACCGGACGACGCTGCGGCTGCCAGCAGTGCGCCTCCGGCTGAAGGTGGTGAAGATGATTTAATGACCGATGATGAATTCGATTCCATTCTCGATCAGATGCACGGCAAGGGTAAAGGTCCAACTAAAGGAGCCGATGAAAAGAAGGCACCCGCCAAAAAGCCCCCGGCTGAAGCCGCAGCGGACAGTAATGAGCTCATCACAGACGACGAATTCGACGCCATGCTTGATCAGATGCATGGCAAGGGCAAGGGGCCAACTGAGGCTAAAGACACGGCACCCAAGCCAGCCTCAAACACGTCTGAACCTGCAAAGGCTGCCGCCAAACCCGCGGCAGCACCCGCAGCCAAAGCGCCTCCAAAAGCCCCTGCAAAACCGGCGGCCGAAGCATCGGTGCGTGTGGATACCGAGCGCCTTGATGAAATGATGAATCTGGTGGGTGAGCTGGTGCTGGTGCGCAACCGCTTACAAACACTACGTGCGGGCATGGAAGATGGCAAACTCACCCATGCTATTACCAATCTGGATATGGTGACCGCGGATCTGCAAACTTCGGTTATGAAAACCCGCATGCAGCCCATCAAAAAAGTGTTTGGTCGTTTCCCCCGGGTGGTAAGGGATTTATCCCGCTCCATCAAAAAAGAAATCAAACTGGAAATGATGGGTGAGGATACGGATCTGGATAAAAACCTGGTCGAGGCATTAGCTGATCCACTGGTGCATCTGGTACGTAATGCGGTTGATCATGGTGTAGAGCTACCGGAGGATCGTGTAAAGAAAGGCAAGTCACGGGAAGGTACGGTGAGTCTGTCTGCGACTCAGGAAGGTGATCATATATTGTTAGCCATTGAAGATGATGGTGCGGGAATGGACCCGGAAGTCCTGAGAAGGAAAGTCATTGAAAAAGGCCTGATGGATGAGGAAGCTGCCGCACGCATGGATGATAAAGAGTGTTTTAATCTGATTTTTATGGCGGGCTTTTCGACTAAGGAAGAAATATCTGATATCTCCGGGCGGGGTGTCGGGATGGATGTGGTTAAAACCCGCATCACCCAGCTTAATGGCTCTCTGGATATTGATTCTGAACTGGGTAAAGGTACTACGTTAAGCATTAAAGTCCCCCTGACACTGGCGATTTTACCGACGCTAATGATTGCCATGGGGGCGCATACCTTTGCCCTGTCTCTTGCCAATGTAAATGAAATATTTGAGCTGGAAACCCGTAAAACCAATGTGGTGGATGGGCAGTTAATGGTGATGGTGCGGGAAAAAGCTGTTCCCCTGTTTTATCTATCTAACTGGTTATTAAACCCTGGTGAAGAGTGTCAGTCAGGTGACGGTAAGGGACAGGTGATTATTGTCTCTGTGGGAAATCGTCTGGTGGGTCTGGTGACCGATTCGGTGATTGGGCAGGAAGAAGTGGTGATCAAACCTCTTGGGGCAATGCTTCAGGATTTGTCTGAATTTGCAGGCTCCACCATTACCGGTGATGGTGGTATTGCACTCATTATAGATGTGCCCAGTTTACTAAAAGCGCGTGCTAACTTTTAGCAATTTTCAGGATATTGAAAAATGGCAATACGAGTTCTAATCGTTGATGACTCAGGTTTTTTTCGTCGTCGACTAACGGAAATTTTAAATTCTGATCCTCAAATCGAAGTGATAGAGGCTGCGGTTGATGGCAAAGATGCGGTTGAAAAGGCCAGAGCTTGTCGTCCCGATGTCATTACCATGGATATTGAAATGCCGAATATGAACGGCATAGATGCCACTCGTGAAATTTTAAAGGAACGGGCGGTTCCCATTATCATGTTTTCATCGTTAACCCACGATGGAGCCAAGGCAACGCTGGATGCACTGGAAGCCGGCGCAACCGATTTTTTACCCAAGCGCTTTGATGATATATCCAATGATAAAGCTGAAGCTCGCAACATATTATGTTCACGGGTTAAGGCTGTGGTATCGCCAGGCAGATCCCCGGCAACCGCTGCTCCCGGCGCTGCAACACCTCAAACCCGCACGGCACAACGGCAACCGCTTGCCCCTAAAACCGGCACAACGGCGCGGGGGAGGCCAGGCTCTGTTACCCAGGCCCCAGTTTCACGGCCCACTCCAGCACCCGCTACGGGCGCGGCACCTCGTACTGCTCCCGCAGGTAGAAGCAAAAAGGCCTTTAAGCCAGGGGATTATGATTTAGTGGCAATTGGCACTTCAACGGGTGGGCCGGTCGCGTTACAGGAAGTGCTGGTGCAGCTACCGGCAAATTTCTCATTACCGATTATCATTGTTCAGCATATGCCAGCCTCATTTACGGAGGCCTTTGCGGCGCGCCTAAACCAGCAATGTAAAATTGCAGTTCAGGAGGCGAAAAATGGAGACGCATTAAAGCCTGGCCTCGCTTTGTTGGCTCCCGGGGGGATGCAGATGAAACTGGAGAAACGCGGCGGGCGATTGCAGGTAAAAATTGAAGAAGAAACCGACCCTCGGCAAAATTATAAACCCTGTGTCGATGTAACGTTTGCCACGGTAGCTACGGCGGTGGGTAGCCGGGCAATGGGGATTATTTTAACAGGCATGGGGGCTGATGGGTTCGAAGGCTGTACGGCGATGCAAGGTCGCGGTGCTACAATCTGGGCACAGGACGAAGCGACCAGTGTTATTTATGGAATGCCCGCAGCAGTGGCGGGCATTGCGGAGCAAATTTTGCCGATGAAAGAAATCGGCAAGAAACTTGCTACAAATACGTAGTATGGACATCTTGAGTATTGTTGGGCTGGTGATTGCCTTCGTTGCTATATTAAGTGGCAGCGTATTAGAAGGCGGTCATATCGGCCATCTATTTCAGTTAACCGCATTTATCATCGTAGTGGGTGGTACGGTAGGCGCTGTTCTGGTACAAACCACAATTCCAACTTTCTGGCGCTCAATGATAATTGTGCGCTGGGTTTTCATTACACCAAATATTGATTTAAACACCAACATTGAAAAAATTGTTCAATGGAGCCAACTGTCACGTCGGGAAGGTTTGCTGGCATTAGAAAATGCTTCCGAGGATGAAGCGGATTTATTTTCCCGCAAAGGTTTGCAGATGTTGGTGGATGGAAATGAGCCGGACACCATTCGTGATGTGATGGAAACTGAAATTGGTACCATGGAACACGATGATCTGCAGGCGGCAAAAGTATTTGAGTCCATGGGGGGATACAGTCCGACCATTGGTATTTTAGGGGCGGTAATGGGCCTGATTCACGTCATGAATAATCTTGCCGATCCGGAAAAACTCGGCAGTGGAATTGCTACCGCATTTGTGGCGACGATTTACGGCGTAGGGCTGGCAAATTTAGTTTTACTGCCCATGGCGGGTAAATTAAAAACACTGGTTAAACAGCAATCCGTTCAATATGAAATGACATTAGAAGGTATAGTGAGTATTGCAGAGGGAGAAAATCCACGTAGCTTGCAGGCGAAGTTGCAGAGTTTTATTGGACGAACTTGAGTTTGTTAGGACTTTTAATATTCCAAAATGTAAATCGGAAAAATTTGTAACGAAAAAATGAGACGCCGAGGCATCACCAATATTGAACCCGAAGAATCAACGGATCGTTGGCTGGTTTCCTATGCGGATTTTATAACCTTGTTGTTTGCTTTTTTTGTGGTGATGTATTCTATTTCAACGGTTAATCAGGGTAAGTATCGAGTGCTCTCCGATTCGGTGATGACGGCCTTTAGTACGCAATCTAACTCACCATTTCCGGTGGGGGCACAGTTGGGTGTTTCTGTGCAACGTGCCCCCATCGCGGTTGGCTTAATTGGGCAAAGTGGTTTCGTTTCGATGCAGGAAACAGCTGCGAAGTTAGATAAGCGCCTGCAAGAGTGGGTGAAAAAGGGCATGATTGCGGTAAGTGGTAATGAGAAGTGGCTGGAGATAGAAATTAAATCGAATTTATTATTTAACTCGGGCGATGCGGTTTTATCCCGGCAGGCAGCAACTATTATCGCTGAGTTAACGGCGGTGATTAAAACTACGAAGAACCCGTTATATGTTTCAGGTTACACTGATGATGTGCCGATCAATAACCGACGTTATCCAACCAACTGGGAATTGTCCGCCGCGCGTTCAGCAAGTGTAGTGAGACTGCTGGCACAAAATGGTATTAACCCGGCGCGCATGGGGGCGATTGGCTATGGTGAGTATCGGCCCGTGGTGGACAATGATTCGGTGGCTAACCGGCAAAGAAATCGTCGAGTCGTGATTCGGGTGATGACCGGTGAAGATATGTTTGCCGGTTCCAGCCCGTTTGCCGATAGTGAAGTTGATTCAACAATTCCCGCCGCACAGGTCCCTGTACCTCCCATTACTCGTTTGCAACCGGCGGAGCCTGCGCGATCAATTTTTGGTGCACCCTGATATGAAAATCTGGGCAACAGCCAATCAGAAAGGCGGCGTGGGTAAAACCACCTCGGCGGTAAACTTAGCCGGTGTCATGCAAAAACGAGGGCAGCGGGTACTGTTAATTGACCTCGACCCACACGGCTCGCTCACCAGTTATTTCGGTCTCGACCCGGATAGTATTGAAAGTAGTGCCTATGATTTATTTCAGCAGTCTTTAAGTCAGTCACTGAACACCAAAGTCACCATTCACAAAACTCGTTTTAAGGGATTGCATTTTATTCCCGCCTCATCTGCACTGGCTACGCTGGATCGTCAATTAGGCACCAAAGATGGCATGGGGCTCGTGATTAAAAAATCCCTGGTACAGGTCCAGGAGCATTATGATCTGGCGATAATTGACTGCCCACCGATGCTGGGTCTCTTAATGGTAAATGCGCTGGCAGCCTGCGAGCGATTATTGATTCCGGTACAAACTGAGTTTCTGGCGTTGAAAGGGTTAGAGCGCATGGTGCACACCCTGTCGATGATTCAAAAAGCACGCAAACAGGATGTGTGTTACAGCATTGTTCCCACGTTTTATGATCAGCGATTAAATGCCTCGATTGAAACCCTGGCAACATTAAAAAAGCAATATGCGACTACCATCTGGGATGGGGTGATCCCGGTTGATACACAGTTTCGTGAAGCGAGTCAGAAGGGTATTCCGTTAACGATTGAACGGGTAAGTAGTCGTGGTGGAAGAGCTTATTCACATTTACTGGATTATTTGCTTGCGCTTGATGAATCAGCCATTGCGCCAGTTGCTGGGAATATAAACGCATGAGTGACGTGAATAAAAAAAGCTCGGCACAGGATCAGGCGATTCATGAATACCTTCAGTCGTTATTACTGGAGGAGGTAGCGGATGATACCGAATTAGCTGCTGAAGCTGGGCCGGTGCCTGAAAATGTAATACCGGAAAAAGTTCAACCGCAAACCAGTGAAAAACCCGTTGCAGAGCCTGAGGTTAAATCACAGGTGGTGGGGCTGGAGCAGCTCATTGCACAGGTGCCCGACGTTATTACACAAACTGAAGTGGTGAGCGAGGCTAAGGTTGAGCTTGCCATAGAGACTGAAACTGAAGTTGATGTACAGACGCAATTAGAGCCTGCCCTGGAGGTTCAAAGTGATATCCCAGATTGGGCAGAAACACGTTTTCAATGTTTGTTATTTAAGGTCTCGGGTTTAAGCCTGGCGGTGCCACTGGTGAAATTAAACAGTGTAATTCCCTGGGATGACAATATCACAGAAACCCCTAATCAGACCGACTGGTACTTAGGTTTGGTGCAGCATTTGAAAAATCAGATCAAGGTGATTGATACCGCCCTGTTGGTGATGCCAGAAAACCGACGCACCAGCCTTGAAAATGACACGGAAAATCGTCTCAGCCATATCCTGCTGGTAGATGATTATAAGTGGGGTTTAGCCTGCAGTAGTATTGGGGACGTTATCTGGCTAAGTAAAGACGAGGTTAAATGGCGTAAAAATAAAACCAGCCGAGCCTGGTTATCGGGCACATCGCTTGAGCATCTGTGCGCCATTATGGATACGGAAGTATTTGCACAAATGTTAACTGAAGCAGGCTGAATAGCACTATATAAGCCTCTTAGCTTTTATTTGCAGCTGGTCAATGGGAATCCACCCAGTGCGTTGAGTCAGGAAGAGTCTGGGAGAGTCAGGGAGCGGGTTTTAATCCTGTCCTCACTGGCGTTTATGACGATCTGGTCTAAAATAAAATTAACATACAATAAAATTCTGGCGTTGATTATGCGTTAGAGAAATGAAATATGTCAGCGATAATTTTTCTTTGGCATAGAAACTGCAGTAATTATATATAGTGGAGCACTTGATATGAGTGATGATAACGAGAATGTTAACCACAGACAGTGTGTAACATTCCGGCTGGATTTTGAAATTTATGGCATAAATGTTATGTCAGTGCAGGAAGTTCTCAGGGTTACCGATATTGCACCTGTACCCGGCGCTCCGAATTACGTCATTGGAATTATTAACTTACGCGGGAATGTGGTAACGGTAATCGATACTCGTATGCGTTTTGGTTTACCGACTAAAGAAATGGATGATTCCACACGCATCGTTATCATTGAAGCCGAAAATCAAACGGTGGGTATTGTGGTTGATAGTGTTTCTGAAGTGGTAGATATTTATGCCAATGAAATCGAAACCGCACCGAATGTAGGTAATGACGAAACTGCCCGTTATATTGAAGGGGTTGTAAGCAGAAATGAAGAGCTGTTAATTTTAGTTGATTTAAATAAACTTCTTTCTGAAGATGAGTGGTCGGAAATGTCTGGCTTCTAATTTTTTTAACTTACTCTCCCGTAAATACTACACTGTAAATCGGGCAATATTATCGAACTTTTTAAGAAGTTTGGGAGAGTAGAAATGAATGCACTGGTTATCTTATTATCAAGTCTGATGTTTTTAATGTCACTGGCGTTTTTTATTTACACAAAAAAACAACTCGCTTCTTTTCAGCAATCTATTCAGTCGACTTTGTTAGAAAGTCAGGTGAATGGTGAAATTACCGCGCTGAATGCGGGCTCAATTGGTCTGGGTGAGCGGTTTATTAAACTTGAAAAACAAATGCAGCAAATGGCAGCTCGAATTGATGAGGTTTCATCCGAGGTAAATAGTAGCTCGCCCTATGCTTATGCGATTGAACTGGCTCAGAAAGCAACACCGGCTGAAATGATCGCGGAGTTATGTCATCTTAGTCTCAGTGAGGCACAGCTTCTAGTAATGATGCATCAGCAGCAAGCGGCCTGAAGGTTAAAATGATTGAGTGATATTCGAATCAGTTTTTAATAAACGCATTAATGTCTGGCTATAACCCACTTATCTAGAAGCTCGAACAATTGATATTCTAAGATAGGCTTGGTAATGCAGGCATCCATTCCCGCCTCTATAAAGGTCTGTTGTTCATCAGGAAGCGCGTGCGCCGTGAGTGCAATAATGGGGGTTTTATTTTCCGGCATATCAGTACGTAATGTGCGGGTGACTTCAATTCCATTTAGCCCGGGCATTCTAATATCCATCAGTATCAGGTCAAAGTCATGGTTTTTAGCCAGCTCCAGTGCATTATTTCCATCCTTGGCTTCTTCCACATTCACCCCGTGTCGACTCAGCAGGGTTGTGATTAATTTTCGATTAATGGCATTATCATCAGCGACTAAAGTACGTATGCCATGATAATTTTCGTCATTTTGGTTGATTCGATTTTCAATGAGTGTTTGAGTGGGCTTTTCCTGGGTAACAGTGACAGGAATTTTAATCCAGAAAATAGAGCCTGCTTGTGTGTTTTGTTTTACACCAATTTCGCCATGCATTAACTCAATCAGTTGCCTTGATATTGCCAGGCCTAAACCAGTGCCGGAATCCGGTTTATAAATGGAATCATCCGTTTGATTAAACGCTTCAAATATATGAATATGCTCATCAGGTGCAATGCCTTTTCCCGAGTCAATCACTTCAATAAGTAAGGTGTCGTTGTTTTCAGTCTGTTCTAAATTTGCTGTTAGGCGTACATAGCCTGCATCAGTAAACTTTATGGCATTACCAATGAGGTTTGAAATAACCTGGCGTAATCGGAGAGGGTCTAAAATAATATTTTCAGGGAGTGACTTTTTCGCCTGATAAGTTAATTTTAGTGACTTTTCGTTTGCTGCTTCTGAGTAGAGGCGAATGACAGATTCTAAAAATTCATTAATATTGATAACCTGCGTTTTCAATTCAATTTTTCCAGATTCAATCCGAGAAAAATCCAGAATATCATTAATAATGTTAAGCAGGTCTTTCATGGAGGTATTAATGGTATTGACATATTCAGTCTGTTTATCATCAAGCTGGGTTTTGGAGAGCAGGTTAGTAAAGCCAACAATGCCATTCATAGGTGTTCGCACCTCATGGCTCATATTAGCTAAAAACAAGCTCTTGGCCTTATTGGCTTTTTCGGCCTGGTCTTTGGCCTTGATTAAATTTTCTTCTTCAGTCTTGCTGACATTAAAACCCTGGCCAGTCCCTTCAACGCCAATAATATTTCCAGCTTCATCGAGCAAAAACCGTGCATTGGTTGAGAGCCAGACAGTGGAGCCATTTTTATGTTGCAGTGAGAAAGGGTATTGTTCGACATAGCCGTTATTTGCCGTTAGCGCATCTATAAATTTATTACGCTTTTCAGGGTCAACGTAAAAGTCCGTGGTTTTTTTGCCAATCAGTTCTTCAGCAGTGTAGCCCAGTAATAATTCCACCGAGGAGGAAACAAATAAGACAACCCCGTTAAGGTCTGTTCGGTAATAGGTTTCCTGCAAGTTGTCCATAACGGTTTTTAATTCACGCTGAGAGGTGTTCAGGCTGTTTTCAATTACCCGATTTTTTTCCATTCCATCGGTGAGTATCACCATATTGTTTTTAAGTTTTATAGAGGTTTTTATCCACAGAATAGACGTAACAATAGTACTAATAACAAATATGACTAGTAGTATGCTTAAAGTTGTCATTGATCTTCCTGGCTGAAATAGACATGTCACTTATAATAATATAAGCGATTATAACCTAAGACAGTCATATATGGGAATAAAGGCCATTTTAAGGCCAATTCATCGTTAATAGTAAGGGGGGCGTCAGGTGGTAAATATAAAATAAATTGCGTCTGAATTAATAAAAATTAGACGAATCGTAAAGCGAGCAAACCTTTTTTAGCCTCATTAAATGCATCGAGTGAAGGGCAGGGGGCAAAGTAGTCTGACTCATCTGTGCTATTAGATGCAACAACGCTAAGCAGTGCCCAGCCTAGCAGAGAGAGCTCTTCGTGTAATATCTCCATCGCTTCTGTATGGCTGCGTACATTAACCCAGGCGTTTAACTGTGAGCAATCATTAATATGCTTTGTAGATTGTACATCCAGCACCAGAAACATCATATTCACACCCAGTAAACTTATTCAATAAAACAGCGCATATTTTAACATTGTTGTTAGGCCGTGCAATGTTAAAATATGCCTAAAGTTATTAATCAGGGTTTTTAATGCAGACATACGGGCAATTGCAACAACAATTAAAATTTGAGCAGATAATACCGGTGACCCCCGAGTGGTCTGCCGCTGCTGATTTTCTGTTTTTAATCAAAGATTACTGTCTTTTAAATAAGCCGCAAACCATCGTGGAATGTAGTAGTGGTTTAACCAGTCTGGTTTTATCCAGGTGTTGCCAGATAAATAATAAAGGGCACGTCTATAGTCTGGAAAATGGTGAAGAATATCAGCAGAAAACATTAAAGCAGTTAAAACAGTTCGATTTACAGAATTGGGCTGATATTTTTCATGCGCCGTTAGTCAGGCGTACGATCGAGAAAGTCGATTATAACTGGTATGATTCGCAAGCGATAAAGGAACTCGAAATTGATATGTTGGTCATTGACGGCCCGCCGGGATTTATTCAAAAACATTCTCGTCTACCAGCGTTACCGGTTTTGTTTGATCAACTCAAAGATGGTGCCTGTGTTTTTCTGGATGATGCGGCAAGGGATGAGGAAAAGGAAATTGTAAATATATGGCTGAAACAATATTCGTTTCTAGAGCATGAATATGTAGAAACAGAAAGGGGCTGTTCAGTTCTAAAAATAAATAAAAATATTAATAGATAACGAATAATAAATAAGTTTTGGTTGTTATGGCACAATAAGGTCTTTAGTTAAAGTGAAATTAGCAAGGTAAATTTCACGCAGTCGATTTGTTATAACTAATATCCCATTCAGAAAGTGCTGCGGACAAATCACCCCTGGCGTTTATGTTTGTCCAGAATGCTTTGAAATCTTCCTCAGCGGTTTGTAAATTGAATTTCATTTTTTTTGTTTTATCTTTTAAAAAAAGCTGAATGTTTGATTCAATAGTATCAATATAATCCTCAGCAATGTCTATAGCTGGATAAGTGATTTCATCGGCCAATAATATTCCTTCCTTATAAGCTTTCATAATGCCAAAGGTTTGACGTTTACTAAAGCTATTAATCGTTTGATGTTTGTCCCGCGTAAGATGAACATAAAAGGCATTGTCCGCATACTTTTCATCAAGTCTGCCTAGAAACCAGGATAAGCGGTTATCCGCTTCAATGTGTTGTAGTGGGTATGCAAGGCGTTGATGTCCCAGTTGTGAACAAAGTGATTCGTGGCTTGCAGTGTAATTATTGATGTGTTGGCAGGCTTTAATAAAAGTGGTGGAACCACAGCGTCCGGTATTAAGAATAAAAACATTCATGGATCTGACTTTCTGGTAGATAAAACAGTTTGCCAGTATGACAGGTCTTTACCGTAAGAAGCAATAGCATCAGATATTTTTCCGGTATAGGCATGAACGGTTTTATGTGAATTAATCGATTGATAAATCGATGCATTTTTACCGAAATTGCTTTCAATGTTTTTAATGAAGTTTTCAAGTTCATCTTTACCCTGGTGTGGTGATTTTTTTTGACACCACCAGTGCTCGGTGTTACTGATAGTGTTTTTAAGGTGCTTTACTTTTTTAGATAGCACCTGTTGTTTGGCCAGGTATCTTGATTTCATGTCTAAAAATATTTTATCTATCGTTTCTGTAATTGCGTTAGAGGATAGTTGCTTGTTTGGATACCCCATTTCGGTCAGTTCGATGATACTAAATAACATAACGTCACCGAAAAACTGTCGGATAAACTCGCCGGACAAATCCACAGCATTATTCATATGATCGACGCCGGGTCTGAATTCAGACTGTCCGGTTTCGTCGATCGTGCGCTTATGTAGCATGGGCAGGTTGGCGGATATGAATTTGTCCCCCAGATCAGCTTTGATGATTCGCCCTAAAACCGGTCCTGCCATGCGAAGTTTGAGATTGGCAAAGGGGATAAAGTATTTTAAATTTTCAGGCTTGAAAATATAATTACCGGTATAAATTGTGCGGGCAGGTTTTATGCTGGCTGATATATCTTCAAAATGGAAGTAGCTTTTTCGGGTTGGGTGCTCACCATCAAAAAAATGATTTAAATGACTGAAAAAATGATTAAGACAATCGCTGTTATTGTGTTGGCCGTCTATGGAGCAGTGGTAGGTATAAGAATCCGGGGGGGCTTTAAAACCAAACAGGTCAGCCATGTCATGATAGGCAGCATCACCTGTGTTTTTTTCAAACTCACCATGAAATTGACATGCATTATCGGGTTTAAGGTTTGAAATTTTTTCGATAAAATAAATAATATCATCAACTAAGGTGCCAGCCATCACTGCGGGAGAAACAGGCGGATCACCAACGACTTTTCCAGTAAGTATGCTGACATCGTTCTGCGAAAAAATTTCATTAAGATGATAAAAGTAATTGATAGCATAAAAATTTTTGCTGCCATTCTCTAATTGTAAGTTAACCTGAAATTCCTGGTCACTGTCGATAAAGTAAAACAGGCAGGGTTCATTATTGCGCTGCATTTGCTGTAATTTCAGGTAGCTAATGTTACGGGTAATTGAAGCGCCTTTATGGTAAAACCTGTCCAGACTGATTTTGCCGGTGATGTTCTGTGCTTTTTCACGATCTATTGATGAGAGTACTTTTTTTTGTTGGGATTCTCCAAAGTAAATAACATCAAGACCTTGATTGAGATAAGATTTTGCAATTCGTTTGTTTTTATCGATGTTTTCATGATGTTGGCTATCATCAGAAATCAGAATACTAACCTTTGTGAAAACCCCATTAGATTTTCCACCGTATTGATACAGGTCGCAAAGTGTGAGTATGCTTTGCAGACAGGCTTTTAAATGTTGAGGCCTATCCGCGACGGGAATTGTAATGATAAATTTATATCTTGAATCATTGTCTTCATCCAAGCGAATGAGCGTTTCATATTCCTGAAATAGCCTCTGGTAATCCGTTAGCATATTATCGGTTATATAACTTTCCCACATGCAATTCTCTAATAAAGGTATTGCCTTTTTGTAAAACGCGGTTAGTTGTTTGCTGTTTGAAGGATCAATATTTTTAAATGAGCTATTGAGGCGCTGAATAGGTTTATGTGTTTGATAACGATTTAAAAATTTATCAAGAATTTCGTGCTTCATTGACTGTTTAACGACTGGAGGTGTAAGTTGGAAAGAGATCTTTATCAATAATGATTTCAATCAAATTAATTGAATTTTCGTAATTAATATTTTTGAATATACCTTCCAGGTCTTCTGTTTGTACAACTTTTCTGTAATTGATGCCAAATGATTCGGCGAGTAGTTTGTAGTCTGGATTAATGAAGTCACAGTCTATAAAGCGTTTTTCATATTGTTGAAACTGGTTTTTACGAATCAACCCCATTGTCGCATTGTTGAACATAATAACTGTTAATGGTATGTCGTAGTTGATGGCTGTCATTAACTCCATGCAACACATCTGAAAGCCACCGTCCCCTAATATGGCGAGGGTGGGGTGTTTAATTGAAAATCGTGCGCCTATTGCTGCGGGTATTGCATGGCCTAGTGAGGAAATACCAGAATTGGAATAATAACGGTTCCCATTGGATACATTAAAAAAGTTTTGCGCAAATATGATGTTGTCATCAAAAACCATCATGTTTTTAGAGAAGTGATTTTCAAGCTCTTCAAAGAATTTTTTAATTAATGAAAATCTTTCATCAAATAAATCCGCATTGCTTTCAGTGGAGTTTTTGTCCTCAACTTTGTGATAGATTTTTTTTGAAATAGGCTGATTTTCAGTCTGTGTTTTTAACAGCTCTAGCACCCCGGCAATAACCTGCTTGATATCACCCAGAATAGGTAAGTCAGCTTTAAATACTTTTTCTAATTGTTCTGGGCAGGTGTCGATCTGAATAATTTTTTTACCGTTAAGTAAAGTTTTATCCCATAAATAGCTGGTGCGTTCGTTAAAACTGGCACCTAAAAAAATGAGTAAGTCTGCCTCTTCAACAATATAATTTCGTGCACCGCTATAAGAGGTGACACCCAGGCTGCCCAGTGATCGACTTGATTGTTCGCTAATAACGCCCTTGCCTTTTAAACTGGTAGTAACGGGAATATTGAGCCACTCACTCAGTTCATCAATTTCTTTTTGGGCATCGGCTTTAATGCATCCATGGCCGGCAATAATTACCGGTTTTTCTGAATTGTTTAGTATTTGTGTGAAATCTTCTACAGGTAAGGAGTTATTGCGAATTGCCGTCGTTCTGCGTTCGGTAATAACTGAATCGAGAATACAATCATCAACCATTTCTTTTTGAACATTATAAGGAAAGCTTAAGAGCACCGGTCCCGCACTATCTGAGAGTAAAATTTTAGACACCTGATTCAAAACATTTTCTAAATAATCAGTGCGTTCTATTACTTTATTGTAGCGGGTGATACCTTTAAATAAAGCATCCTGATCAATACTGCCGCCTTCACCGGAACTCTCCTGTAGCCCACCCTTGCCAAAGATATAAGTTGGGGCCTCTCCAGTGATTACAATAACTGGAAGTTTATCCGCATATGCATTTGCAATGCCGGTAACCAGATTGGTTGCACCGGGGCCGGCAGTGGTAATGCAGGCTGCAATTTTATTCGATGCTCTGGCACAGCCGCCCGCCATAAAAGCTGCACCCTGTTCGTGTTTGGCAAGCACGCTTTGAATATTAGAATCATAAAGGCTATCGTACACCGGTAGAATATGCGCGCCAGGCATTCCAAAAATAAATTCAACGCCGAGGCGTTCTAAATATTTAACAATTAAGTCACTAACTTTTATATTCATAGAACAGCTGTGTAGCAGGCCAGTATAAGCATTGCTTTATATCAGTTAAAATGGGTGTACTGTGCCTATTATGCCGTAATTCACATTAGAATTTAGTCTTTTTTTATGATTATTTAAGATGGTCAATAAACGCCTATATGCGCTAGTTTCAATAAATAAAGCTATACTAATGATAGTTTTATTTAATAGGTGAAAAGATGAGCAAAGTCTGTGACATTATGGTGAGTAATGTAATAAGTGTACTGGATACGGATGATGTACATAAGGCGCGGATGTTATTAAAGGAAAAAGCTGTACGTCATTTGCCTGTGTTAAACAGTGAAGATAATACGTTTGTCGGAGTTTTAACTCAGCGCAGTTTATTAAATCACGCATTTAATATTGTTGAAAAATTTGGTATGAGTGGCCTGGAAAAAAGAGAGCAGCGCACTCAGGTGAGGGAAATTATGAATACCGAATGTGATACCGCTACACCCGATATGGATTTAGTCGTGGCGGCAGAAATATTTACTGATAAAAAACAGAGTTGCTTACCGGTTGTAGAGAACAGGCAGTTAGTGGGGATTGTCACATCGGTCGATTTTGTTACCTTGGCCTTGCATTTGTTAAAATAGAGATGGGTGGGGATAATGTTAAGGAACATCTCCCTCGGGGAAAGACCGCCGTTTTTTGGCGCTCTGTCCCCTTAGCCCATACCACCAAGAGCTGACTGTGTAGGTGGCCTACTCCGTAAAACTCTTGATGGCACCAGTAAGGGGACGGAGCGCAAAAACGCGATCCATCCCCGATGGGTATGAGCCCTAACAGGGTAAAAAACTTTTTATTAAACCTAAAAAATTTTTTCAGGGTATAAGCCAGTACTCTATGCGACTGCCTCTTTATCTTCGAAACGAATCATTTCTATATCCCATTCTTCATCCGCAGATGCGGTTAATATCAAACATGACGGACCGCCACGGGTACGGGTAGCGCCCGCAGCGCCGGGGTTAATGACCCATGGGCGAGCATCATCATCCACCAGCATTGTGTGAGTGTGTCCATATACGATCACTCTGGCATGGGGGTGAGCGGCCCTTAACAGGGCATGATCCGGCTGATGCATGCCGTGTTTGTGGCCGTGCTCTACAGCGATAATGCCACCGGGTACACTTATTTCTGCAATCGCGGGCAGGGCGCTTACCACAGATGCTTCACTTTCCGCCCACAGGCAGGGGGCATCATTATTACCAGTTACCGCAGTCACATTCGGACAAATCTGCTCTAACTGTTCAAGAATATGGGCGCCGCAAATATCACCCGCGTGAATGATCTGGTCACAGGATTTAATCGCGTTCAATATATCAGGGCTGATAACGCTGTGGGTGTCGGAAACAATGGCGATTTTGCTGGTGCCGGTGCTGGGGGGTGTCATGTTTTTGTCCATCAATAAATAAATAATTAAATAAAAAGCCGCCAGACGGGCTGGCGGCCAAATAATGTGCTTCCTAGAACTAAAAGTTTAGACCTTAAATTCTTAAAAGAAATCCCCTGAATGAAGTATTCCATTAAGGGGGCTCAGGAAACCTGCCAGTGACTATGAAGCTGAATTACCGTCATCAAGCGCAGCTGTTCGTGCTTCTTCCTGCTTACGATTGTGTTCATCAATCTCTACTTGTTTGCGATAGGCAAGGATTTCTTTACGTTCTTCCGCGCGCTTATCATAAGCGCCTTCACGTTCTTTGATTGTTAACTCTCCGAACAGAACCTGCTTCATTAATTTAAATCCAAACTCCATTAAAGCGATGTCATCTTTTTCAAAGGTGTCAAATTCTTCAGCGCTAATGTCGTACATGTTTTTAAAACTGTCGCTGGTTACAAAGCGGCGGAAACGATCTACATCATAACTGGCCATAAAGAACAACTGCAAACTCATATCAGACGGGCGACCAATGGTGGGGCCGGTGGATTTTTTCTTTAATATGATGCGATACCAATCGCGGTTAAGCTCATCAAATTTTTCTACTTTTTGTTCTTTACGATAATCGTTAATCGTGATCTCGCGATCTTCATCGTGACCTTTACAATGGGGTTCTTTAATTAGCAGAAAGTGGCGCTCATCTTCGCTTTTACCGAGTGCGCGCATGGATAATAAACCGGAAGGGTAGTAGCGGCAGGCGGTTGGGCGATCTTCATAAATGGCGCAACCTTCGGCTTTCATAAATAAACAGGCGCCTTCATTTTCTGTGCGTAATTTTATGCCGGGCATATTGTGGGCATCAATTTCAAAAGGCACCGTATATTCTTTTAGAAATTCTGACGAGCTAATGCCCAGATGATTTTTCATACGAATGATGTCATAGGGTGCCAGTGAAACATCGGCGTGAGCACAGCACTGATTCCAGCAGGAAATATCTTTATGACAACGGAATTTAATCTTGTCGTCCAGTTCCAGGCGCGTAGGTTCAACCGGGCTGTTATGGGGTAATTCAAATGTGTCTTCGCTCATGGTACTTGCTCTACATAATGTTCAGGTTATTCGGGTGTTTAAGTGTTATTAAATATGGAGCTAAATCGCTGAATTTCAAGAGGATATTGCAGGATAAAAACAAACTATATTCAAATCAGGTGGGTATTATATTCTATTTTTTGGCAACTTACTTGATATAGATGAAGTATGCGATGAAAGTGGGCGAGTGAAGGTGAAAAGCTAAAAGAAAAAAGCAAAAACAGTGCAAATGATCGTGAAAATATTAAGGCTTAGCCCCTCTTTGGAAAAGAGGGGTTGGGGAGATTTGAAAGCATTCAGGTTATTATGCTTAGTCATGACGTGAAAATCTGAAAGTTTTAAATCCCCCTCAATCCCCCTTTTTCAAAGGGGGAGGTTATATGATTAGCATCTTCTTTAATTTGAGTTGTCTCTTACGTTTAATCGGTTAATCACAGCCCAAAAAAAGGGCTTCTTTGAAGGAACCCGTCACTTATGGCCGTGAAAATATTAAGGCTTAGCCCCTCTTTGGAAAAGAGGGGTTGGGGAGATTTGAAAGCATTCAGGTTATTATGCTTAGTCATGACGTGAAAATCTGAAAGTTTTAAATCCCCCTCAATCCCCCTT
>Ga0316207_10000419_pt1 | contig 71712 bp, 65 predicted proteins | sample 6weekpyrite_MG_FD_204943 | JGI IMG/M metagenome (GOLD analysis project Ga0316207, IMG submission 204943) | Microbial mat bacterial communities from mineral coupon in-situ incubated in ocean water Damariscotta River, Maine, United States -... | ecosystem: Environmental > Aquatic > Marine >... | reverse complement strand
ACTAGATAGCCTATAGAAATCGTCAGTACCACTTGGGGTCCGCTGGCGACCCGGACCAGATATTAATGTATATTGAACGTCCAGCAAAATAACATATTATGACAATAACAATGTACTACTCGGAGGAGAACCACCCATGAAAAAAATCGCACTTTTAGCCGCTGCTGCATCACTTGCCATCTCTGGCGCTGCATTTGCTGGTGGCCATTCAGGCAAAGGCCCTAGCAAGAAAGATGTTGGCGCAGCTGTTCAGGCCGCTGTGAAGTCTATTGAAGCAGCCAAGAAGGTTCGTGGAGAATGGCGCGACAGCTACAAGATCCTGGGTAAGGCCAAAAAGGCCTACCGTAAGGGTGACCTGGCTAAAGCTATGAAGCTTGCCAAGCAGGCCGAAGGTCAGGGCCATATGGGCAAGGCACAGGCCATCGCTGAAAAGACTGCAGGCATGGCAGATGTTGGCCTGTAAGTCTTGTTAGTTTGCTTCACGAAAAAGCCGGCAGTCGCCGGCTTTTTTTATGCCTCTTTCCCAATAACCTGGCCTTCGATCTTTGACCGCATGCACGCTATCATCTCTAGCTATGGATGATTACGAAGAACATACACCCGAACGTGAGATCTACTCGGTATCAGAACTGACAGGCGAAGTCCGTCACACCCTCGAGCAGGCCTTTCCACTTATATGGGTTGAAGGCGAGATATCCAACCTCGCCCAACCCGCATCCGGGCATATCTATTTTTCACTAAAGGATGCCAGGGCGCAGGTGCGCTGTGCCATGTTCCGCATGCGCAGGCGCCTGCTCGACTTTGAACCTGAAAATGGCATGCAGGTCCTTATGCGTGCCAATGTCGGGCTCTACGAAGCCCGTGGTGACTTCCAGCTTATTGCCGAACACATGGAGGAAGCCGGTGACGGTGCCCTGCGCCGTGAATACGAAGCGCTCAAACGACGCCTGCGTAACGAAGGTCTGTTCGATGCCAAACACAAACAGTCTGTACCCGAGATACCGCAGCGCATTGGTATCATCACCTCGCCAACAGGCGCTGCAGTTCATGACATATTGACCGTCTTGCAAAGGCGCTTCCCGTCGATACCCGTATTGATCTACCCGGTTCCTGTACAAGGTGAAAATGCAGCTGGAAAGATTGCGCGGGCCATCAAGCTTGCTAACGAGCGTAATGAATGTGATGTGCTCATCATTGGCCGCGGCGGCGGTTCGCTCGAAGACCTGTGGGCATTCAATGACGAACACCTGGCACATACGATCTTCGCAAGCAAATTGCCAATCGTCAGTGCCGTCGGGCATGAAGTTGATTTCACAATTGCCGATTTTGTCGCCGATGTGCGTGCCGCGACACCTTCTGCTGCTGCAGAATTGCTCAGTCCGGATCGCAACGAATGGTTGCAAAAACTCGCCGGGCTCCGGCGAAGACTCCGTGCCATCATGCAAAATCGCGTACGTCAGCAGGCCCAGCAACTCGACTGGTTGTCGAACAGACTCAAATCACCCACGCAGCGCCTGCAACAGGCCGAACGCATCGTGAAAGATCTGCAACGCCGACTACAAAGCAGCCTGCAAACCCTGCATCAACACAAGGTCAATCGCATACAGCTGTTACAGGTTAAAGTTATGCAGCACTCGCCAACGTATACGATCAAGGCACTGTCACAACGCACTGCCTCATTGAACACGCGTCTACGCACGACCATGCAGGAGAAACACCGCCAGCGTGTCGAGAAACTCGCGACCCTGACACGAACACTTGATGCGGTCAGCCCACTGGCGACGCTCAGCCGGGGCTATGCCATCACACGTGATGCAAAAAGCGGTGAACTTGTTCGTGATGCATCCGTCATAAAAACAGGCACACTTGTCGAAACGCGGTTACAGAAAGGCCGCCTGTTATGCCGTGTTGAGGAGACACACAAAGAATCATGACTAAACGTTCCTTGTTTTGCTTTTTGATGTTATTAGTCGCACCTGCACTTGCAGTTGCACTGCCTCAACATATGCCCATTCCCGGTGGTGTCGCCATCGTGCCGCTGGGCACTAACTCCAGCACAGCGCCCGAGGTTCATTACAACAAACGCCGGATCATGGTTGTCAAAAATTCCCACGAATGGGTTGCCGTGGTCGGCATCAGCCTGTCGGCAAAAACAGGCGAACACTCGATAAAAATCAAAGATGCCGACAACAAGACCTATACGCGTTCATTTTCTGTTACGTCAAAGCAATACGAAACACAACACCTGACTATAAAGAACAAACGCAAGGTCAACCCGAACCCTGATGACTTGAAAAAGATTCGCGCCGATAAAAAAGAAATTCTTGCCGCATTAAAACACTGGAGCCAACCGGCTACGCAACACACAGACTTTATCCTGCCAGTTAAAGGCCCGTTCAGTAGCCCGTTTGGTCTGCGCCGGTTCTTTAACAAGCAACCCCGCAAACCGCATAGTGGTCTTGATATCGCGGCACCACAAGGCACGCCAATTGTGGCGCCAGCAGACGGAGTGATTATTGAGACGGGAGATTATTTTTTTAACGGCAATACAGTATTCATTGATCATGGTCAGGGGCTCGTCACGATGTATTGCCATATGAACGAGATAAGTACGAAACCTGGTCAGGTCGTTAAACGTGGAGAAAAAATCGGCACAGTAGGAAAAACCGGGCGTGTTACAGGCGCCCACCTGCATTGGGGTGTCAGCCTGAATAACACACGCGTCGAGCCAAAACTGTTCCTGAACGGTCAGTAGTTACTGGTCATTGCCTGTTTCCAGTAACGGTGATACCGGGCAGTCGATCACCTCTGAAACCATCCTGTACAGCTCGGCCTCTTTGGGCTGTATGATGTTATCCGACATAATGCACGCCGCACATGCTTTTAATAGAAGGTGTTTTTCCATTGGCAATAACTGGTTGAGTTTGCTGAGTGCCTGATCGAGTTTTGAGATGCTCAATGCCGATGCAGGAAGCAACTCAAGGTTTACGAGGCCCAGCGTTTGACAGGCCTGCATGAAATTTTCAGTACGGCTCAGGCTGCCCTGCCTGCTACTGTTAATCAACAGGCTTAATAACTGGCCGATCTCTTGCGAAACCTGCTTCACCGAGCGGTACTTCGCACGTGATGCTGCTTTGCCTGAAAAAACACCATCAAGATGATGCTGAACAAGTTTCTTTATTATCCATTCTGTTAGCCTGATGCGACCATCGATCTCAATCAATCTATCTATCATCGATCTGAACAGCTCATACTGTGGTTTTGATAGCTGACGCAGTGTGGGCAACGCCATCTCGATCAGCGGTAACCAGGCCTGTTCATCAAGTTTATTACGCTCGTCATAGAGAGCCTTGACCACTTCATACACGCCTGAATCAGCGTTGAACTCAAGATGGGAAAGCTGTCGTTGCCTGATACCTGCATCATCATCAAGCAGTAACGTATAGATAACTGCACGCGCACCATGGGGCTCATGGACTGCATCGACATACATGAAAGGCAATTGCTCAATAATTGATACGGCTGCGTCCAGGTGCTGCTGACCAGGTTCACCGCTATGTTGTATATTCACTGCATTGGCAAGGATAGCGGCAGTCGCCATCGAGAAGGCACGCTTTTTCGTTGCTTCACTGTCTTCAGCCTGTTGAGGCGTGTCATCTTTTTGTCGTGGGCGATTCGCGGTAAAGATACCGTTCCAGGATGGTTTAACCCGCCTGATGCGTTCTTCGAGCGGAGGGTGTGTCGCAAACAACCCTGAATACAGGTTACTCATGCCTGCACCAAACAGGCAGTGACTGATCTCAGGGACATCCGGGTTGTCAATCAACGAGCCGTACTGGCTGGCACCAATATTGATAAGCGCACCGGATATCCCATCCGGGTTACGTGTGAACTGGACAGCTGATGCATCGGCAAGAAATTCACGCTGGCGACTGACAGCTGCTTTTATCAGGTTGCCAAAGAATGTTCCGGCATAACCGATAATCATCAGCCCCAGGCCCAGCAACACGACTCCACCTGCATTCTTGCGGCTATGACGCCCTGAGCGCATCAGGTGATAACCAATCATGCCAATCACAAGAATGCCGTGCAGAATACCGATAAGACGAATATTCAGACGCATGTCCCCGTTCAGTATATGACTGAATTCATGTGCAATAACACCCTGGAGTTGTTCACGATCAAGCGTTTCAATCGCCCCCCGTGTAATGCCAATGACAGCATCACCTGGCGTAAAGCCTGCCGCAAAGGCATTGATGCCTGCTTCATCGAGGAGGTAGACAGGTGGAACCGGGGTACCCGATGCGATCGCCATCTCTTCAACAACATTAAGCACCTTTTGCCTGTTCAGATCTGAACCATTATGCACAAGGAGTTCGCCACCCAGCATATCCGCCACAGTCGTCCCACCTGATGATAACGACGCGATCTTGTACAAACTACCAATCAGGATAACCGCAGCGACAATGACACTCACGACGAGGAAAACATGCCAGTCGAATTGACTGAGTAGTGTGCCGGTGGCGAGTGTTTCGGTATTCAGGTAACCGAAAACAAGCATGATCAGCAGATTGGTCATGACGAGGAGCGATATTACCGCGAGGATAAATAGAACGACGAGTTTACGTGTATTACTGCGCGCCTGGTCCTGCTGCTCGAAGAAATCCATCAGTATTCACCGGGCTACCGATCAGAAAGAAACCTTCGGTACTTCCTGGATGGCCTCGCTGTCCTCAAACTCAAGCAGGCTGGCATCTTCTCTATGGCCGAACGGACCGGCAACAATGTTCTGCGGAAATGACTGCCTGTAGGTGTTATAGGCCATCACCATGTCATTAAAGGCCTGACGCGCAAAGGCGACCTTGTTTTCTGTCGTCGTCAGCTCTTCACTCAGTTGCATCATGTTTTCATTCGCCTTGATGTCCGGGTAGGCTTCCATGAGCATGTTAAACCTGCCCATAGCACCGGCAAGGTTCGCTTCGGCACCAACCAGGTTTTTCATCGCTGCCGCATCACCGGGATGACTGGCCGCCTCGGCTAGATTATTCGCTGCACTGTTACGCGCGGCAATCACTGCTTCAAGGGTTTCCCGTTCATGCTGCATGAAGCCCTTGGCAGTTTCAATCAGGTTAGGGATCAGGTCGTAACGACGTTTTAACTGCACTTCAATTTGTGCAAAACCATTCTGATAACGGTTCTTCAGGGTGACAAGGTGGTTAAAGATACCAATGAAATAAAACACCACCACGGCAATAATAACGAGTGTAACAATACTTGATATATCCATGCTGACAGCCTTCCTGTTTATACTGGTTGACTATAACCTTCTGTAATTAAAGTAGATATAAGGGCGATTTGAAATAAAGCAAACCTGCACTTGTTACCGGTTCGTTCCCGAGACCTAGATTTCCTCATCAGGTGGCACAACCTTGAGAATTTCCTCTACCGTTGTCAGTCCCATTGCGACCTTGCTGGCGCCGGCAATTCGCAAGCGGGTCATGCCATGTTTCACCGCAGCGCGACGAATTTCCAGTGTGGTACTTTCCGGACCAATCTGGCTACGCAGTTTCTGATCCAGAAGCATGATTTCATATATGCCCATGCGACCCAGATAGCCGGTCTGTCGACATTCATCACAACCGACTGGCTTGAAGAAACGCTTCTCTCCACTCAGGGTCCACGGCGCGGTCAGCCCTTTCCAGACATCGTCATCGATCTCGGTTGGCTGTTTACAATGCGGGCAAAGTGTCCGGATCAGACGCTGCGCCATCACACCAATGACCGTGGCATTGATCAGGTAGGAAGGAATGCCAATATCACGTAAGCGTGGAATTGCGCCCGAGGCATCATTTGTATGCAGGGTTGATAATACGAGGTGGCCGGTTAATGCAGCCTGGATAGCCATCTCAGCTGTTTCCCTGTCCCGGATCTCTCCGACCATAACGATATCGGGATCCTGGCGCATCAAGGTCCTGATCCCCGCTGCAAAATCCACCCCAATATTTGTCTGTACCTGCATCTGGTTAAAGTCCGGTACGATGTTTTCAATTGGGTCTTCAACCGTACACACATTCACCTCGGGCTTTGCCAATTGTTTCAAGGTTGAATACAGGGTTGTTGTTTTACCCGATCCGGTCGGCCCGGTAACAAGAATAATCCCATACGGGTTTGCAATCATCGTGCGCCAGTCGGCAATGTTCTTTTTCGTAAATCCCAGTTCTGCATAATCCTTAACCAGTACGGTAGGATCAAAAATACGCATGACGAGTTTCTCACCAAAAGCTGTCGGCATCGTCGAAAGACGCAATTCGATTTCTCTATCATCCGGTGTCTTGCTCTTGATGCGGCCATCCTGGGGCCGCCGTTTTTCAACCACGTCCATTCTGCCAAGTACCTTGATGCGGCTGGTTACCACGTTCAACACTGGTGTTGGCATTTCGTATACGGTATGCATCACACCATCGATACGAAAACGGATGTTACTCATCTCACGACGTGGTTCGAGATGGATATCACTGGCACGCTGATCAAACGCATATTGCAGCAGCCAGTCAACGATATGCACGACTGACTGATCATTCGCATCAAGCCGGCCACTCTTGCCCAGCTCGACGAGCTGTTCGAAATTCGTAACACCGGGAATACCAGCTTCGTTATCAGACGTTGCGCGACGGATTGAATTACTGACACTGTAAAATTCTTCAAGATAGCGGGTAATGTCTGCAGGGTTAGCTACCACCCTCTCTATCTCGAGGCCCGTGACATGTTGCAGCTCTGCTTCCCAGCTGCGTACAAACGGCTCTGCAGTTGCAATTGTCAAAATAGATGCATCAACCATGACCGGGAGTATTTTATAACGCGCGGCATACGCCGCTGACATGGTTGCCGTCACTGCACCTACATCAACCTTGAGTGGATCAATACGCATATACGGCAGCCCCACCCATTCGGCGAGCCATTGTGACAGCGTTTCCAGATCAAGCTTCTGACCCGGACGCTTGAGGTCATTCCAGTCCTGTTGTGCGATGAGTGTAAGTGGGTGAATGTCTGCCCTGGTAGTGCGTGCAGGAACAAGGAAGTTGTCCTGAACCTCGGTGGCGATACGTCCATCATCAACCAGCTCCTGGATCATTTCCTGTAATCCGAGCCGCCGATCAGCGATATTGATGTTGGCATGCGATTGCGCCATAGCTTTTCTGGCAATCAACTTGCCAGTCCCTGTTATTTATATCATCGACTATCAGATTAGCATTGTTTCACAACAATACCATGTAGGTAAATGAATTTTATGGGTTTTCGTAAGACAATTCTGTGATGTATTTAACTTTCATGATGCTGGGAGATGGATCCTAAACTGGCTGCCCTTACCAACTTCACTTTCAACATCAATCGTCCCGCCCATTAGATCAATCAAGTCCTTGGAAATGGCCAACCCCAGACCAGTCCCCTCGATTTTTGTACGATCTGCACCATGTCGTTCAAATGCCCTGAACAGGTGGTGTTGTTGTTCAGCTGTCATCCCCCTGCCCGTGTCTGTAATAGAAAGACAATGCATGCCTTCCTCGGCAGGGCAACGATCAACAACCACTCTGCCGTTCTCACTGTTGTATTTAATTGCATTTGACAAGATGTTAATCAAAGCCTGCTTAAAGCGCTTTTCATCTACGTTGATACTGATGTCCGCTATTTCACTTACATTATCGACTATTTGAATTGAGTGCTTGTCAGCGACGGGGTTGATAATAGACAGACAACTGTTGACGAGCGTGTTCAAGCTATGGTTCTCGATGGACAACTTCAACTTGCCTGATTCTATCTGAGATAAATCCAGTATCTCGCTTATCAACTCCAGCAAATGGTTGCCTGCATTCACTATTTCATGAAGATGTTTTTTAGTTAATTCATCTTTCGAGTACATTTCAAGCAGTTGTGAAAAACCAAGAATGGCATTCAATGGTGTTCGCAACTCATGGCTCATGGAAGACAGGAATTGTGATTTTGCCTGACTGGCACTTTTCGCGTCACTTTCGGCACGTTTTCGTTCCTGTATGTTTTCTTCCAGGGCAATGTTGATGTTACGTACTCTCGCAATAGACGTATTTGTTTTCTGTACCAGGAAGACCATTAGTGCCAGCAGAACCGACAACAGTACGCCAATAGCCGCGACAGATTCAGGTACATAGGTCATTTTTGTTGCAAAGAAATGTTCTGTTGGTAAAACCGAGACAGAAATAACCTGATCCAGAATTGTGATATTTGATGTCGCCTGCCAATCAGTGTGCTCCCCTTCATGCCATCCCTGCTGCATATAGACACGCTCATCGTCCAGCTGCACTGCTATTCTGAAATTTTCTTTTGTCTCAGCCAGTGCCCTGAGACTAAACACATAGTTCAGCCACTGTTCAATTTTGAATACCGAAAGGACAAAACCATCAAAGCTGTTATTGCTTGTCAGTGGAATATAGACAAGAAAGCCCTTGCCACCCTGGATCAGTTCTATGGCCGATGTCATCGTCGGTTTGCTGCTATCGCGCGCAGCCTCAAGGGCAATACGACGCTTTTCCTCGAAAGCCAGGTTCAGGCCTTGCGCCATTTCGTTGCCTTGCAAGGGCGCGATCCAACGTACATAAAAGTTTCTATCTACCCATTCTATGGCCTGAAACCCGGGTAAATCCCTTACATAAGCTTTTGCATCTGCGAGAAATGCTCTTTTTGATGTGCCACCATGCACCTCCCAGCGCTGCGCAATTCTGTTTAATGCCGGGAGTCGGGCTCGAAAATCAGCCTTGATATAGGACGACTGTTCTACCGCCTTATCGTATATTAAATTCTGTAGTTCAATATTACGTTGTGTATCCAGGTACCACCACAGAGCCATCACAAATAGATTTAGCACTATTGCAACCTGCACCGGAAGCATTCGTTTTGTTTCTCTGGTTCCTACTATGTCACTTGTCTTGTTCATGTGTATTAACCATAGTGCAGTATTGTGACAATACAATCAGTGTTTGTTCTTATCCCTGGTAGTACGCTTACGCTTATGTCGTTGCAGTGGCGTTAACTTGGTGAGCTTGTTTCGACGTCCTTCGAACGGATTATCGCCACTGCGGTACTCAATGCGCAGTGGTGTGCCATGTAAATCCAGCACCTTTCGAAAGGTATTCACAAGATAACGGTTGTAGCTGTCAGGGATGTTCTTGGTCTGGTTGCCATGGATGACAATGATCGGCGGATTCTGTCCGCCCTGATGCGCATAACGCAACTTGATACGGCGACCTCGCACCATCGGTGGAGAGTGGGCCTGTGTCGCATCTTCAAGAATGCGTGTCAGACGTGGTGTCGGGATCTTGATCATCGCAGAGCGATAGGCCTTGTCGATGGCGCCAAACAGGTTTCCGACACCAGTACCGTGCAATGCTGAAATGAAATGAATGTCGGCAAAATCAATGAAGGCGAGACGTCTGTCCAGTTCATCCCTGATACGCTGACGTTCATGTTGCTCCAACCCGTCCCATTTGTTGACCGCAATAATCAGCGCCCTGCCCTGTTCGAGCGCAAAGCCGAGCAGACTGACATCCTGATCGGTAATCCCTTCGGATGCGTCGAATACCGTGATCACGACATTGGCTTCACTGATTGATTGCAGCGTCTTGATGACACTGAACTTTTCGACCGCTTCGTGTACCTTGCCACGACGACGCACACCGGCTGTATCAATCAGTGTGTATTCCTTGCCACGCCGCTCAAACGGGATACTGATACTGTCACGTGTTGTACCCGGCATATCATAAACAAGCACCCGCTCTTCACCGAGGATACGGTTCACGAGTGTCGACTTACCGACATTGGGTCTGCCGATCAGGGCAATACGTATACCCCTGCTATCTTCTTCCTCACCGGCATCACCTTCTAACTCTTCAACAGGTGGTAGTACGGCCATAACGGCATCTTCTAGCTCGCCGATGTTACGGCCATGCGCAGCGGATACCGGGACAGGCTCTCCGAGTCCAAGCGCATAAAACTCTGCAGTGAGCATGTCGATATTGACGCCATCTGCCTTGTTCATGACAAGGATGACTTTCTTACCCAGCTTGCGCAAGTGGGAACCGATCTGTTCATCGCCGCCGGTCAGGCCATCACGCGCATCTACCATTAGCAAGACTGCATCAGCTTCATCAACCGCCTGCATGGCCTGGCCGGCCATGAGTTCGTCAATCCCTTCGTCACCGGTCAGGCCACCCGTGTCGATCACTATCATTTCCTGATCCGCAAATTTCGCCGTACCGTATTTCCTATCACGGGTCATACCCGGCTGATCGGCAACGATGGCGTCACGCGTTCGCGTCAGTCGATTGAATAGCGTTGACTTACCGACATTCGGCCTGCCAACTAGTGCGAGAACGGGTTTCATAGGTTAAACCTGACTGTTCAGGGTTTTGTTACATCTGTATGGAGAACTAGCCACCAACTCGAATGGCGGTAAGTTGCCCGGCACTGTTACTGACGAAAACGGTGTCCCCCGCGACAACAGGTGCAGCAATGATCGGACTCTTGCCAACATTAATGCGGGCCGCAAAGGCACCGCTGTCACGTTTAAGGAAATGTACATAGCCTGCGAGATCACCGACGACGACATATTCGCCGACTGCAACCGGTGCCGTTGCCTTGCGGGCACGGAGTTTGTCATTTTTCCAGAAAGATGAACCACTGCGACGTTCCAGAGACCAGATCTCACTGTTTGCATCTGTCACATACAGACTCTTCGCATCTGCACCAATACCCGCGTGTGAAGACATCTTGCGGTTCCACAAACCGCGACCGTTTTCCATGGCAATGGTTGCCACGTTGCCCTGGTAGGTTGCAACATGGATTACGCCGTCGGCAACAATCGGGTCAGCATCAATATCAACAATGCGCTCCAGTTCGGAACGGCCGCGCGGGATCGCAATACGGGTTTCCCAAATCAGTGCGCCGTCCTTGAGTCGTAATGCAACTATCTTGCCATTTGACAGGCCTGCAATAACACCGCCGCCAAAGATCACAGCAGCACTCGTGCCACGCAATGTCAGGACCGGTACACTACTGTCATGGATCCACAGACGTTTTCCATCAGCTACCGAGAAACCGAAGATACGGCCATCAATACTGCGTGCAACGGCGACACCATCGGCGGCAGCCGGTGCGGCCAGGATCTCACTGGAAGTCAGCGCGCGCCACTTTTCCTTACCGGTTTCACGGTCAAGTGCAATCAACTCCGCATCCGCTGTGCCGAGTAACACGAGACCATTACCGACACCTGGGCCACCGCGTAACCTGGCACCCGTATCGACCTGCCAGAGCAAACGACCACTCTTTATATCATAAGCGGATACTTTGCCCTTGATACCGGCTGCATAGATGCGGTCACCATCGACTGCTGGTTGCAGCTTGACGTAGAGCTTCTTTGAACTACTGCCCACTTGCGCTGACCATGCCTGGCGTACGTTAAGGCTGGTGCTGAACTTGCTCAGCGCTCTTGGTGGCTCGGAGGTATCCTTGTCCTGCAGCAACCCTGTTAATGATTCAGTAACACTTTCATTAACGGATGAAAGCGATGAACAACCCGGTAGCCATAGCGCAGCTATCAGTATCGCAGCCCGACTAAAAAACTGGCTATTCATTTAGCGGCCTCCATCGGCTTTTGCATTGGTTTCTGTTCAGCACCTGTCTGCGTATCAGCAAACTTTGCCTCGACGACCTGGCGGTTCCCCGGTGACAAACCATCACTTTGCAAGGCAAGGTCATAAGCAGCATGCGCAGCCCCCGTATCACCACGGGCAATATAAATATCACCACGCATTTCTTCATAAGCGCCCTTGTAACCACCAGCTTCAGCCGTATTCAACAGGACGAGCGCGGCATCAAAATCCGATTCGGCGGAAAGCACGGCCGCAAGTCGCAGACGTGCTGTATGTTGCATCTGTCCCTGGCGAGTATTATCGAGAACCCATTGCAGGCGAGTCTTTGCTTCTGCCAGATCGTTGTTTTCGACTGCATGTCTGGCAAGTGCAAAAGCAGTCAGTACAGCATAAGGTGTCGATGTATATTCAGAAATAATCTCATCACCCTTTTGCCTGGCCTCAGCACTGCCCTGTTTGAGCTGCCCCTGGAAGCTTCCATACAGCAACGAGGCCTGCGCAGCCTGGTCGGCCTTGTGGTCATTCCAGTAGCGCCAGCCATACAGCGCACCGAAACCGATAACGAGCCCTGCTATGACAGCAATACCATTGTCTTTCCACCATTTCTTGATGGCCTCGACTTGTTGTTCTTCTGTTACATGATCTGCCACGATTACCCCCGCACAATCTCTTGCAGGCAATCAGCCAGTGCTGACTGCGATATAGTTTTCTGTTGTGTTTCACCGCGCAGATCTTTCACTGCAACGGTACCTGCTTCCAGTTCATCATCACCCAGGATAATAGCGTTTAATGCACCACTTTTATCTGCACGTTTGAACTGACTCTTAAAACTGCCACCACCGCTGTTCAGAACGAGCCGCAATCCGGGCACGTCATTACGCATCTGTTCGGCCAGCTGCATACCACGTACTTCCGCCGCATGTCCGAACATGACCATGTACGCATGTATGCTCTTGTCTGGAATCGCGACTTCATTATCTTCAAGCAATGCAATCAGGCGTTCAATGCCCATCGCGAAACCGGATGCACTGACGGGCTTGCCACCAAGCTGCTCAACCAGTCCATCAAAACGGCCACCGGCACACACAGTACCTTGTGCGCCTAGATCATCAGAGACCCATTCAAAGACAGTCTTGCAATAATAATCCAGCCCACGAACCAGGCGTGGATTAATCGTATATTCTACACCAGCCGCATCAAGTCGTTCACGCAGGTCCGCGAAGTGCTGGCGTGAATCCTCATCAAGGTAATCCACCAGCTTCGGCGCGGCTTCATTGAGTGTCTGCATAGCCGGGTTTTTACTGTCCAGGATACGCAGTGGATTCGTTGCCAGGCGACGCTTGCTGTCTTCATCCAGCTCTGACTCATGGGCGGTAAAGTACTCAACCAGCTTGTCACGGTACGCCGCACGCGCCTCACTGCTGCCCAGTGAATTCAATTCAAGGCGGATACCCGTCAGTCCGAGTGCCGGCCACAGACGTGCAGTCATACAGATGAGTTCTGCATCGATATCGGGCCCATCAAGGCCAAAGGTTTCCACTCCAATCTGGTGAAATTGGCGATAGCGTCCCTTTTGTGGACGTTCGTGACGGAACATCGGTCCGCTGTACCAGAGCTTACGCGTCTGGTTGTGTAACAGACCATTTTCCATGCATGCCCTGACACAACTTGCCGTACCTTCCGGACGCAGCGTCAGGCTGTCACCGTTCCGATCCGAAAAAGTGTACATTTCCTTCTCGACGATATCGGTCACTTCGCCAATGGAACGACAGAACAGTTCCGTCATCTCGACCAGTGGCATACGGATTTCGTCGTAACCGTATGCGGTGAGAATATCTGAAACTGTTTTCTCGAGATGTTGCCAGCGCGGTGTGTGTTCCGGCAGTATGTCATGCATACCCCGAATCGCCTGGATCTTTTTAGCCAACGTCTTTACCTCTGATAATACTTTTGTCTACATTCCTACCTGCTATCAGGCGGATTGCACAGTAACCTTTATGGCACCATCTTGATCTGCTTCGCTCTCGCGCGTAGCAATATAATCACGCACGGCCTTTTCAATCTCGTCAATGAGATCGGCATCTTCAACCTTGTGATGGGGTTTACCATTTATGTATAAAAGATTTGGTGAACCCCCGGTCAAGCCCACGTTGACTTCACGCGCTTCTCCCGGCCCATTCACCACACAACCAATCACGGCCACATCGACAGGTATGAGGATATCTTCAAAGCGCTCTTCAAGTGCATTCACTGTCTTGATGACATCAAACTGCTGTCGCGAACAGGAGGGACAAGCGATCAGATTTACACCCTTGCTGCGAATGTGCAGGCTCTTGAGGATATCAAAACCAACTTTTATTTCTTCTACAGGGTCTGCTGCGAGTGAGACACGTATTGTGTCGCCAATGCCGTCATTGAGCAGCATACCCAGTCCGATTGCAGACTTGACTGCGCCTGAACGCGCCCCACCCGCCTCGGTAATACCAAGGTGAAGTGGCTGTTCGATCTGGCCGGCCAGCTCACGGTAGGCCGCTACCGTCGTGTGCACATCTGAAGCCTTCAGGCTGATCTTGTATTCCTGGAAATCGAGCCTGTCGAGGATATCAATGTGACGCATGGCTGATTCAACCAGTGCTGCCGGTGTCGGCTCGCCATATTTCTTTTGCAGATCTTTTTCCAGTGATCCTGCATTCACGCCAATACGTATCGGGATACCGTGATCGCGTGCACTATCGACGACTGCGCGCACCCGGTCCTCACGCCCAATATTACCCGGGTTAATGCGCAGGCAATCGGCGCCCAGTTCGGCAACGCGCAAGGCAATCTTGTAGTCAAAATGAATATCAGTAATCAGGGGCAGATCTACCTGCTCACGAATTTTTGCGAACGCCTCGGCTGCATCCATGGTAGGAATAGATACACGAACGATATCCGCACCGGCACGCTGCAGCGACTGTAACTGTGCCACCGTGGCATCGACATCACAGGTCTCGGTATTGGTCATGCTCTGCACGGAAATGGGCGCATCACCACCGACCGCAACAGACCCAACCATGATCTGACGTGATTTGCGTCGTTTTATTTCTACCCTGAAGCTCATTCGTTGCCCTTAATCGTTTACATTGCCAAGCTCAAACCGCGCCAGGTTCTTGTTGGAGTACGTAGAAAAATCATATAACGCGCCATTGTACTTGATTTCGACCCCACTCGCGTTACCGATAAAGACCGAAAAAGGCGGCTGACCGTACACCGTTTTCTCTTTCCCGGCACGCCACAGGTCATAGACAAGTCGTTTACCCGTGTTGTCAGTGACCTCGGTCCAGCTATCTGCATAAAAAATCAGCGTTAACTCAATACCTTCGACTACCTCGGGAGGTGGCTCAACTGGCGCAGGTTCTGGCAATGTTATTTCAGGTTGTGCCTCTATCACTGCCGCCACCTTTTCAGCAGGCTCAGTGATTACCTCAGGGGGCTCGCTGGCAACAATTTCAACGCCAGCAACCTCCGTCGACACTTCAGCAACGGGTTCTACAGTTTCCGTTTCAGGACTCACCTCGGGCAGCGGCGCAACCGTCGCTGGCAGTTGTTCCGGTGTGGCCAGGCTGCCATTTGAATCAAACAAAGAGAAATCGCTGCTTTGGTACCATGACACCAGCCCAGCAACCAGGGTCAGTATAATTAATAGGCTCGCCATCCTGACCATGATCTTGCTGTAAGCGCCAGTCTGAGGACGAATCGTATCTGCAATCAATCGTGGCGATTCAACCTGTACCTGGCTATAGGCTGCAAGCACGGGTTCCGGGGGTATTTTTACCAGCCGGGTATAGTTTTTCAGGTAGCCTGTAACAAAGATCGGTGCACCCAGTGCCTCGAAATCTTCCTCTTCCAGTGCTGTAATGATCTCGACACCCAGTCGCAACTCCCTGGCAACATCCTGGCGCGACATGTTCAGGGCACGGCGTGCGGTTTGCAGGCGCTGGCCAAATGAATAGGCTGCCTGCCCCTCGGTCTCCTGTGAGACCGTTACATTCTCTACTGCATCATTCATCGGCGTTCTGACTCTAGTAATTCGCGTGCTTCATCAGAATCAGGGAAGCGTTTCTGTAACAGCAAGGCATATTTTGCCAATGCATCTTTATCGCCCAGTACACGTTCTATTTTCACACCAAGCAACAGGCTTTCCGCGGTATGCTTACCGACTGCGGCATAACGCTGAATATAGCCACGCGCCTGCAGATGACGGTTGGTTGCGACATGCAGTTTTGCCATCTGGAACAGGGCTGTCTGTAATTTCGGATTACGTTGCAGGGCGGCACGAAAATAGTCTTCTGCAGGCTTGTAGTTTGTTGCCCGAACTGCACATAGACCGGCGTTGATTCTTACCAGTTGCTGAGAGCGGTACAGTGGGTTAGTCAATGCCTTGCGAAAATTCTTGTCTGCGTTGACGTAGTCTTCCTTTCGGCACAGGAATGCTGCATAGGCGTTATAGGCATCAGAATATTGAGGATTCAATTCAATCGCCCTTTCAAAGTGCTGCCTTGCGGCATTGGGTTTCCCCAGCCGGTCATACAGCAGCGCGATCGCATAATGGCCGTTCGGTAACTGGTCATCAATCGCAAGTGCCTTGCGGAATTTCTTCAGCGCGTACTCATAATTACCCTGCTGGAAATAACCAACACCGAGCTTTACATTTGTTTCGGCGAGCTGGTTTCCTTGCGGTGTGACACGAAGTTCTGCGGCCTCTGTATCTCCGTCATCGGTCGTGCCACCACTGGTCGAACAACCCGTGGTGAACACTGCCAACCCTGCCAGAAGAAGCCCTGCAAGAATTTCTGGTTTCATACTATTTTGCTCCAGCCCGCATTTGTACGCGTTGTTGTGTGCGGCGCGTTTTATCCTTAACACGGCCAGCCAGCTGGCCACATGCAGCGTCGATATCGTCGCCACGTGTGCGACGGGTAATCGTCACCATCCCGTTTTTAACCAAAATATCACGAAATCGATTTATTCTCTTCTGTGACGAACGTTTGTAATCTGTTTCAGGGAAAGGATTAAAAGGGATCAGGTTCACCTTTGAAGGTATCCCTTTTAATACCCTGACCAATTGCCGGGCATGTTCATCACTGTCATTAACACCATCGAGCATGACGTACTCAATTGTAACGTTCTTGCGTTTATTGTCTTCAATATAGCGTTTACACGCAGCCAGGACATCCTTGATCGGGTACTTCCTGTTGAGTGGTACCAGCACATTGCGCAGTTCATCGTTTGGCGCATGCAAAGACAATGCAAGGCTTACCCCGGAGACCTCGCGCAGGCGTTCCAACGCCGGCACGACACCCGCCGTACTCAGGGTGACGCGGCGTTTTGACAAGCCATAGGCAAAGTCATCCTGCATGATGTTCATGGCACTCACGACATTATCAAAGTTCAGTAATGGTTCGCCCATACCCATCATGACGACATTCGTTACAACACGCTCTCCATCAGGATCAAAGCCCAGTGCATGGTTGGCGACAAAAACCTGGCTGATAATCTCGGCAGCTGTCAGGTTTCGGTTAAAACCCTGTTTGCCTGTAGAACAGAAACTACAGTCAAGCGCGCAACCGATCTGTGATGAAACACACAATGTTCCACGCGATGCTTCGGGAATAAAGACCGTTTCAATACAGTTTCCGGAGTCCAGGCGTAGTAGCCATTTGTGTGTACCATCCTCAGAACGCTGATCGATGGCAATTTCAGGTAACCTGACTTCTGCGACCTCGACAAGTTTGTCGCGGAGTTTCTTGCTCAGGTTGGTCATCTCGTGGATGTCAGTGACGCGGTGTTGATGGATCCATTTCATCACCTGAGAAGCACGAAAGGCCTTCTCGCCCAAATCGGCGAAGAAGGCCTCCATAGCCGGTCTGTCGAGACCGAGAAGATTTATCTTTACTGGCTGTTCTGACATTACACCAGGCTCCAGCGAGAAAAGTTATAATCAGTCAGTTTAACGAATTCGCTCACACACACCTTCATCACCAAAGAAATAGGCAATCTCGTTTTGTGCAGTTTCAACCGCATCAGAGCCGTGCACTGCATTTTCATCAACTGTTTGAGCAAAATCCGCACGGATGGTTCCGGCAGCCGCTTCAGCAGGATTGGTTGCCCCCATTAATTCACGGTTCTTGCTAATCGCATTTTCGCCTTCGAGTACCTGCACAATAACCGGGCCTGAGATCATAAAATCGACCAGATCTTTATAAAAAGGCCGCTCCTTGTGTACAGCGTAAAAACCTTCGGCCTGTTCACGGCTCAGTTGCATCATGCGCGCAGCAACAATGCGCAACCCACCATTTTCAAATCGGCTGTAAATCTCGCCAATCACATTTTTGGCCACTGCATCAGGTTTGATGATCGAGAGCGTACGTTCAGTTGTCATAATTTCGGGAAACTCCACTTCAGGATGTAACAATAACACAAAAACCCGCGAAGATACGCGGGCTTACGGGGGAAAACAGGTCGCTATTCTAGCTGCTGAACAGGACCCGTACAATGCCTGAAACAGGCTTTTTAGTACGAAAAATCAGTCCCGTTCGTCAATCCATGCCATTTGTATAGCTTCCAGGATTTTCTCGCCGCTTCGCTCCGGATCATCGTCAAAATCATCGAGTTCGCAGACCCAGCCGTGCAAGTCCGTAAAACGCACCGTTTTGGGGTCGGTTTCGGGGTATTTTTCATCAAGTTCTATTGCAATATCAAGAACATCCGTCCACTTCAGACTCATGTTGAAGCTCCTTTTTAACTAGTGGTTCTCTGACACCATGTTAATCGTGTACTTGGGTATCTCGATAACAAGATCGTTATCACCGACTACAGCCTGGCAGCTCAGGCGGGATTCGGGCTCAAGCCCCCATGCCTTGTCCAGCATATCCTCTTCCGTCTCATCTGCCTCGTTAAGCGAGTCAAATCCTTCGCGAACAACGACATGGCAGGTTGTGCAGGCGCAGGATTTCTCACAGGCATGCTCTATATCAATACCGGCTGCAGAAACAGCATCGATGACAGTTACGCCACTTTCGGCTTCAACTACGGCGCCATCCGGGCAAATTTCTTCATGGGGTAATACAATAATCTGTGGCATGTCACTTATCCGTCTTTAAACTCGTCTAGTGTGTGGCCGCTAAGGGCCTTGTTAATGCTTGCATCCATACGCCGGGCTGCAAAATCAGCCGTGGCCTTGTCTGCAGCATCAATGGCGCGCTTGATGTCACCCGCAGTACCGTTGTTACGCGCATCCTGCATGGTCTGCATGCACGTATCGATATCCGCGCGCTCAGACTCAGTTAACAATGCCTCGCCATCTTCGGCAAGGGCAGCAGAAATCGCTTCATATACACGATCTGCTTCAACCTGTTGCTCACGCAGTTTGCGCGCTTCGACATCGTCCTTCGCATGTTCAAAATTATCGCGCAGCATACGCTCGATTTCACTGTCTTCAAGACCGTATGAAGGCTTGACCTGGACACTGCTTTCGACACCGCTGGTCTGTTCACGTGCAGTCACTTCAAGCAGGCCATCGGCATCAACCTGGAATGTGACAAGTATACGTGCAGCACCCGCGACCATCGGTGGTATCTCACGCAGTTCAAACCGCGCCAGTGAGCGGCAGTCATCTACCAGTTCACGCTCACCTTGCAGGACGTGTACCGCCATCGCGGTCTGACCATCCTTGAAGGTCGTAAATTCCTGGGCGCGTGCCACAGGGATCGTCGTGTTACGCGGAATGACCTTTTCCACGAGCCCACCCATCGTCTCGATACCCAGCGATAGTGGGCTGACATCGAGGAGCAACATTTCGTCATCGGGTTTGTTGCCGGCAAGGATATCCGCCTGCAGGGCCGCGCCAATTGCCACAACCTTGTCAGGATCAATATCAACCAGCGGTGGCCGTGAGAAAAATTCAGCAACTTTTTCACGTACACGCGGTACGCGGGTGGAACCACCCACCATGACAACTTCCATAATTTCATCTGCTGTCACACCCGCATCTCGTAATGCGCGGCGACACGGAATCAAGGTCTTCTTGATGAGACCATCGATGAGCAGGTCGAACCCCTCTTTGGTCAGTTCGCCCTGCCAGATCTCACTGTCATGCAGCTCAACGTGTATGTTTACACTGTCCGTATCGGTCAGCGCCTCTTTAACGCGACGGGCCTCGTGCATGACGCGGCGGCGAACATAGGCATCATCCAGACCGACACCGGCCTGCTCGGCAATCCAGTCAGCGATGGCACTGTCCATGTCATCACCCCCCAGTGCCGAATCACCTGCGGTTGCAAGCACCTCGAAGACACCGCGGTTCAGGCGCAAGATGGATATATCAAACGTACCACCACCAAGGTCGTAGATGGCATGAATACCTTCAGAACCTGTATCAAGTCCGTAAGCAACGGCAGCTGCGGTCGGTTCATTAAGCAGGCGCAAAACATTAAGGCCGGCAAGCCGTGCTGCATCTTTGGTTGCCTGGCGCTGCGCATCATCAAAATACGCTGGCACCGTGATTACTACACCTTCAAGCGCATCGCCAAGACTGAGTTCCGCACGCTCTTTCAGATTAGCCAGAATTTCAGCAGAGACCTCAACCGCACTCACATCACCGGCAACCGTACGGATACGCGGCACCGACTCTGTTTCTATAAACTCGTACCCTGAAGCGTCTTTCCTCACATCCTCGATACCACGCCCCATAAAACGTTTCACGGAGCTGATCGTGTTATGCGGATCGGTTGCAGCTGCCTCATGCGCCAACCTGCCAACGATTGGTGAAGCATCTGCAATGTAACGCACAACCGAAGGTAACAGGTGATCGCCCTGCTCATCTGCAAGTGTGACTGGCTCACCACTGCGTACTGTTGCAACAAGTGAGTTTGTTGTACCCAGGTCGATACCCACCGCCAGGCGATGCTGGTGCGGGGCAGTAGACTCACCCGGTTCAGATATTTGTAACAACGCCATGGAATGACCCGTGTAATAAAATCAGGTTAAAGCAATGCTTCTTCATGTTCTTCGACTTCTTCACGCAGCCGATATAAAAACTGTAATTGCAGGCTCAGTCCATGTGCCTTGTTCAATGCAGACTCGCTATTATCATCGAAACATGTTGATAATTGCGAAATCAGGTCCCTGATCATGGACCCCACCTCGGCAGCGAAGTCTTCAAGTGCCACCATGGGATCTGGTTGACTACCAATTTCCTCAAGTGTCTCACGCAATTCCATCTGCTGCATCAGGAAAGTTGTATCCATGATGGTATTCGACTCATCATTGATATCAACACCATTCAGACTCAGTAGATAGCGGGCGCGCTTAAGGGGTTCTTTCAGTGACTGGTAGGCCTCGTTGATAAGCGATGCCTGTTGCATGGAAAGACGGCGTTCGCGATCGGTCGCATTCGTGAAACGATCAGGGTGAACACTGCGTTGCAGATCACGGTAGCGTTCAGTCAGAGCCTGAACATCGATCTCAAAACCGGCAGGCAAACCAAATAATTCGAAATAATTCCGAGTTGAATCAATCTGCATGATGTTAAACCGGTTCAGCTGCGTACGTATGCCGTACTAGACCGTGAAGCTCTCGCCACAACCGCAAGTGTCCTTGACGTTCGGGTTTTTAAACTGGAACCCTTCGTTCAGGCCTTCCTTGCCGTAATCAAGCTCTGTGCCATCGAGATAGATAAGACTCTTCGGATCAACAATCACATTGACCCCGTGAATCTCAAAAACCGTGTCTTCCGGTTCAGGCTGATCAACAAACTCAAGTACGTATGCCATACCTGAACAACCCGTTGTCTTAACGCCCAGGCGTAAGCCAAAACCTGAACCACGGTTTTCCATGAAATGCTTGACGCGCTCGGCTGCATTTTCAGTCAGCGTGATTGCCATACAGACTGCCCTGCCTAGTCCTGCTTGGATTGAAAGTCTTTGATAGCGGCCTTGATTGCATCTTCAGCCAGTACTGAACAATGTACCTTGACCGGTGGCAGAGCCAGTTCTTCAGCAATGTCGGAGTTCTTGATTTCTGATGCCTCATCAAGCGTTTTGCCTTTGACCCATTCGGTCAGCAAGGAACTTGAAGCAATTGCCGAACCACAACCGTAGGTCTTGAACTTGGCGTCTTCAATCACACCGTTGTCACCGACCTTGATCTGCAACTTCATAACGTCACCACATGCCGGTGCGCCGACCATGCCTGTACCGATATCTGTATCAGCCTTGTCAAAAGAACCAACATTACGCGGGTTCTCGTAATGGTCCATTACCTTTTCACTGTAAGCCATTTTCTCTTCTCCTACTCTAGAAACAGCACACGTTTAGTGTGCTGCCCACTGTACCGACTCAAGATCGATACCGTCTTTATACATTTCCCACAATGGTGAGAGTTCACGCAACTTGCCGATACTATTATGGAGTAATTCGATCGTGTAATCGATTTCTTCCTCAGTCGTAAATCGGCCAATTGTAAAGCGAATCGAGCTATGTGCCAGCTCATCACTGCGTCCCAGTGCGCGCAGTACATACGATGGTTCAAGGCTGGCCGATGTGCATGCAGACCCGGATGAAACAGCCAGGTCCTTAATTGCCATGATCAGCGACTCGCCTTCAACGTAGTTGAAACTGATGTTCAGATTACCGGTAATACGTTTGTCCATATCACCGTTGACATAGGTTTCTTCAATGTCCTGCAGACCATCAAGCAGGCGATCTCGCAGTTTGCGTATACGAATATTTTCTTCCGCCATTTCTTCCTTTGCAATACGGAAGGCTTCACCCATGCCAACAATCTGGTGGGTAGGCAGTGTACCGGAGCGCAGTCCGCGTTCGTGACCACCACCGTGCATCTGTGCTTCAAGACGGACACGTGGCTTGCGGCGTACAAACAGCGCACCCATACCCTTTGGACCGTAAATCTTGTGCGCAGAGAATGACATCAGATCGACCTTGCTCTTTTCCAGGTCAATCGGTACCTTGCCGGCACTCTGTGCTGCATCAACATGGAAAATAATACCGCGTGCGCGTGTAAGCTCACCAATGGTATCTATATCCTGAATAACCCCGATCTCGTTATTCACGTGCATGATAGAAACAATAATCGTATCTTCACGGATTGCGTCTTCAAGCTTGCTGAGATCGATTAGACCATTTGGCTCAGGATCTAGGTAGGTCACTTCATAACCTTCACGCTCAAGCTGACGACAACTGTCGAGGACAGCCTTATGTTCAGTCTTGCAGGTAATGATGTGCTTGCCCTTTTTCTGGTAGAAATGTGCTGCACCCTTGATTGCAAGGTTATCAGACTCGGTCGCACCGGATGTCCAGATAATCTCTTTCGGGTTACAGTTAACCAGGTCAGCAACCTGCTTGCGAGCACGCTCAACGGCTCCATCTGCATTCCACCCAAACGGATGCGAACGTGACGCAGGGTTACCAAAATTACCCTCAAGAGTAAGACACTCCATCATTTTTTCAGCCACACGTGGATCTGTCGGTGTGGTTGCAGAGTAGTCGAGATAAATAGGTACCTTCATTACTTCTGGCTCCAAACTATATATATTGGTCAATGACCGGGGGAATCTATTGGTGTTCTAGCTGTTTACAACGACCGGCTTGCCGTCGATTTCAGACACGTGCTGGCGTTGTACAACTTCCTGCACTTCACTGCGATCAACAAGATCAGCCAGAGTTATACCGCTGAGAAAATCATAAATTCGTTGACTCAGATCAGACCAGAGTTCGTGTGTCAGGCAAGGCTGATCATCCTGGCAATTAGCCAGTCCACCGCAGCGAGTCGCATCGACCTTTTCATCAATGGCAGTGATGACATCAGCGACTGCGATCTCAGATGCTTCACGACTCAAACGGTAACCACCACCCGGTCCGCGCGCACTGACGACAAGCCCCTGTTTACGCAAGCGCGAAAACAATTGTTCAAGGTAAGAAAGTGAAATGCCCTGACGACGTGAAATGTCAGCAAGGGTAATCGGGCCATTTTCAAAATGGATGGCCAAATCGAGCATTGCGGTTACTGCATATCGACCTTTAGTTGTAAGTCTCATTGCGAATACCTTCCGAAACAAGTAATATAAGCTTGTGCTAATTCTACATACCTGACTAAATTAGTCAAGTATTATATTTATGCACATGTCAATCCCGCCCTGTTAACGGCTTTTCCTGTAAATTTCTTGAATGACTCGCCCTGAAGTAGTGTGAAAGAACCTAATCAGACGCTGATGGTTTATCCTGTTCCGTCTCAGCTGATACAGAATCAATTTCATCATCAATAGGTTGAGGTTCATCTGCCTGGCTGATTTTGCAGGGCCCAAGCTCCGGCAGGTCAAGATCGGCGACCTCCATGCCCAGTCCTTTTAATGCCTTGCACATTGATTCCATCTTGTCGTCCATCGCATGGATGTGGTCGAGCATGGCATTGACCGCATTGGCGACCGGATCAGGCATCTCACCACCTGATGTTCCGTAGGCATCAAAACCGATTTTCTCAGCAAATGCCTTACGTTTCTCGTGGTTTTCATGCCTGGGCTTATCCTGACCCCGCACTTTTACAAGGTGCCCGGGTATCCCCACTACAGTGGCCTCGGCTGGTACATCCTTGACGACAACCGCATTAGAACCAACACGTGCGCCAGCACCGATAATAATCGGACCCAGTACTTTCGCTCCGGCACCGACAACAACATTATTACCCAATGTTGGATGGCGTTTGCCCTTCTTCCAGCTTGTACCACCCAGCGTGACGCCGTGATAGAGCGTGCAGTCATCACCAATCTCGGCGGTCTCACCGATGACGACACCCATACCGTGGTCAATGAAAAATCGTCGCCCGATACAGGCCCCCGGATGGATCTCGATACCGGTGAACCAGCGAACAATGGTCGACAACCAACGTGCCAACCAGCGTAGGCCCATTTTCCAGAGCCGGTGTGAGAAGCGGTGAACCAGCAAGGCATGAAAACCCGGATACGTTGTGACAATCTCGAATGCGTTCCTGGCCGCGGGATCGCGGTCAAACACGCAATTCATATCTTCTCGTATTCGACTAAACATAAAGCTGTTTCCAAGATAGGTACTACTATTATATACAATTCAGATGCTTCAGGAACTTTTCTGAACTTGTTTCTGTGTTGCTGTGAGGATACCCCTGAGGATATTCACTTCGGTCTGTTCAGGTATCGCCCGGTTATAGAGACGACGCAGGCGGCGCATGAGCTGACGTGGCTTGTCTGGATCCAGAAAATCAATGTCGACCAGGGTCTGTTCAAGGTGCCCGAATAATCGTTCGAGTTCATCCGCAGTTGCAACCTCGCTGTCACCCTGCTGCTCGATAATCCCCTCACGCGTCGCCATGTTGATCTCGTAACTCAGCACCTGCACGGCAGCAGCCACATTCAGTGAACTGAACTGCTCATTACAGGGAATATGAACGAGTGCATTACACAGCTCAAGTTCCGCATTCGTCAGCCCGGAATGCTCACGCCCGAAGACAATCGCGACCGGTGACCGGGTGGCCTCATTGACCACCTGCTTGGCCATCTCCCTTGGTTCTGACAGCGGCCATGGCAGACTGCGCAGACGAGCACTGGCACCGAACACGAGCGTGCAACCGGCAATGGCCTCCTCAAGCGTTCCATACACCCCTGCCTGCTGCAGGATATCGTCTGCACCGGACGCCCGTGCCGTGGCATCTGCATGTGGAAAGCTGTGCGGTTCAACCAGGGCAAGATCCCCGAGTCCCATGTTCTTCATGGCACGCGCTGCCGCCCCGATATTACCGGGATGACTTGTATTCACCAGGACGATACGGATGTTGTCATGCATGGCGCGAAGCTTACCGCATCATCGACAATTTTGCTTGTGATTTCATTAGGCTACCGATACACTTGCGCCGTTCGTCGACCTTGCTGGCAAGGTGACGGTGCGAACAGCTCTTTTTTCAATTTGCGGATACCAGGAACCCAGCATGGAACCAATGCTTAATATTGCCGTACGCGCAGCGCGCGATGCCGGTAAAGTCATCATGCATCACCTTGATCGACTCGATACGCTGACCGTGACCTCAAAGGCACGTAATGATTTTGTCAGTGAAGTGGATCGCAAGGCTGAAGAAATTATCCTGCAGACTATCCGCAAGGCCTACCCGGATCACGCATTCATCGCAGAAGAATCCGGTAATTCTGGCAACAATGATTTCGAATGGATCATCGACCCGCTCGATGGCACCACCAACTTCCTGCACGGTTTCCCGCAATTTGCCGTATCGATTGCACTGCGTCATAAAAACCGCCTCAGTCAGGCCGTAGTCTATGATCCTGTCAGCCAGGACCTGTATACAGCGTCACGTGGTGGCGGTGCTATGCTCAATGACCGACGTATTCGCGTCAGCAAGGCCAAGAGCCTTGAGGGTGCCCTCATTGGCACAGGCTTCCCGTTCAGGCACCAGCAACATCTCGACATGTACATGGAGACCTTCAAGGCCCTGTTCCCGGATACCAGCGGTATTCGACGTGCCGGCGCCGCAGCGCTGGATCTTGCCTACGTCGCCTCGGGTAAACTTGATGGATTCTGGGAGCTTGGCCTGAGTGAATGGGACATGGCTGCCGGTGTCCTGTTGATCCAGGAAGCGGGCGGTATCGTCGGTGACTTCTCCGGTGGCAACGATCACTTACGTAAGGGTCATATTGTTGCCGGCAACCCGAAGCTGTTCAAGGCGATCCTGTCGCGCATCCGTCCGCATCTCAACGAAGAGTTCCTCAAGCCGTAATTCAAATCAATGCCTTATCGAGGCTGGCGACAAAATACTATAAGTAGTGGCCCGGTACGGCCCATGCATACTAAATAGTGTGAACCCCTTCACTATTTAACCTAAAGTTTCCTTGTTGATGTCCGTAATAATACACAGAGAGTGTAGATAAATAATTGCGGGACTATCACCATGCCCAAACACTATGACCTGGAAAAACTCAGTGATGCCAATCTTACCCATGGCGGTAAAGCACTCGAGATGATCATGCATGATGTGATTGATGGCATGGAAGAACTTGCAAACCTTGCCGGTTATGATCCAAAACCAGGTAGCCTGTTTGAGGTTCTTGAGATTGAGCCAGCTGATACGTTCGATGCTGAATACGCTGAAAATAATGCCAGTTCGACTACCTCAGATAAAGTTGTGTCTATCAAGAAAAAGCGTAAACAGGCCGCAGCCTGATATATAAACCCCTCACCTTTTTTCAGTGTTCGTGTATGATTAAATCTCGATCAATAAAATGATCATGGAGATCATGCATGGACCTGCTTTCTAAATTATTAAAAAAAATGATCACCCTTGGCGCATCGGACCTGTTCCTGAGCTCCGGTTGTGTACCTACCTACCGTGTAAACGGTAACCTGGTCGAGCGCAACGAAGACGAAACACCATTACCTCCCGGTGCAACTGAGAAGATGTGTCAGCTCATCATGGTTGATGAGCACCGCAAACAATTTGATCAAGACATGGAGATGAATATTGCCTTCAGTCTACCCGCCATCGGTCGCTTTCGCGTCAATATTTTTCGCCAACGCGGCGATATCGCCATGGTCATCCGTGCAATTGCCAACGAGATTGCGGACTTTGCCAGTCTGCATATTCCAGAGGTACTCAAAGAGCTCATCATGTTGCCACGTGGGCTGGTCCTGATCGTCGGTCCGGCTGGCAGTGGCAAATCGACTACCCTTGCGGCAATGCTCGACTACCGCAATGAAAATGACCTGTCACATATCATTACCGTTGAAGACCCTATCGAGTATTTCCTGACACACAAGAAATCGGTCATTCACCAGCGCGAACTGGGTGTTGATACGCGTTCATATAAAGATGCGCTGTGTAATGCCATGCGTCAGTCACCGGATGTGCTCGTGATTGGTGAAATACGTGACCGTGAGACACTTGAGCATGCCATCGAGTATGCCGATACCGGACATTTATGTATCGCGACCTTCCATGCCCACAACACCCAGCAGGCCCTCGAGCGTATTCTGAATATGTATGAAGAAGAACGCCGCGATCCGATTATGAATGGTTTATCCATGAACATGCAGGGAATACTCGCGCAGAAACTTGTCATGGGTACGCATGGTGACCGCGTGCCGGCATGGGAACTGTTACGTAAAACACCCCGTGTCAGTGACCTGTTACGTCGGGGTGATTTCCATGAGCTGCATGAGACGATCGAGAAAGACGTCAACAATGGGATGCAGACCTTCGACCAGACACTTTATACCCTGTACCAGAACAGGTTGATCAGCCCAGAAACAGCCCTGCGTTATGCCGACTCTGTAGGTAACATGCGCCTGAATATGCGCCTGCAATCACCCACATCGAGTGCTTCTTGATTTGTATTAGACAGGATTCACATGATTAACAGGATGGTTTGTCACCGATAACAAAGAATAGATTTCCAATTAACCTGTTAATAGCTAGTGTAGATATCATTAGGTTAATGTCACATATCCATTCTCATTGTAATACCAGAGACTATTCTATGTAGATACTGTTATCAGATCATAAAAGGGGTACACATTGTGTACCCCTTTTTCATCACATCATGTAAATCCCGTTAATCCTGTCAAAAAACAGAACTTCCTGGTGATTAGACTTGTGAGCCGTCCGGGCTTGCACCTTCTGCCTTGACTGGCGTCATGTCGGCCTTGTTAATACCAAGCGACAACGCACTGTTACTGGCAACGTAAATAGACGAATAGGTACCAACAAGTACACCGACCAGCAATGCCGTGGCAAAGCCATGGATCAACTCGCCACCGAGGAAGAACAGTGCCAGCAATACCAGCACGGTCGTTAACGACGTAATAATCGTACGTGAGAAAGTTTCGTTAATCGAAACGTTCACGACATCGAATGGATTCAGCTTGCGCAGCTTGCGGAAGTTTTCACGGATACGGTCATATACAACAATCGTATCGTTAAGTGAATAACCAATCACAGCCAGGACCGCGGCAAGCACAGTCAGGTCGAATTCCAGTTGCAGGAACGAGAAAAAGCCGAGCGTGATAATGACGTCATGGAACAATGCGCTCACTGCACCCACAGAGTACTGCCACTGGAAGCGCAGGAAGATATAGACAAAGATAAAGCCCAACGCATAGAGGATCGCAAACGCACCCTGCTCTGTCAGTTCTTCACCCACCTGTGGTCCAACAAATTCAACGCGCCGTATCTCAACCGAGTCAGACGTTGAATTACGCAATGTCGTCAAAACATTACTACTTAACTCGGTACTCTTGACGCCTTCACGCGGTGCCATACGGATCATGATGTCACGTGCTGTGCCAAAGTGCTGCACCTGGGCATCGCCATAATCTTTGGCCAGTGCCTCACGTACGCCCGCCAGTTCTACCGGTTTTGTGTAGCCAACCTCGATAATGGTCCCGCCAGTGAAATCAACGCCAAAGTTCAGTCCCTTGCTGGCCAGTGAGCCAATCGAACCAACGACCAATAATGCTGACAGGATAATCGCAAGCTTGCGCTGACCCATAAAATTGATCTTGCTGAACAGGGTCTTTTTAAATGCACCAATCGAAACACGAGTCAGGCGTTTACGTCCCCACATGAGGTTAGCAACGGCGCGTGTCCCCATAATCGCCGTGAACATTGACGTCATGATGCCGATAGACAATGTAATCGCAAAACCCTTGACCGGTCCGGTCCCGAACACAAACAGCACGACTGCCGCAATCAGGGTCGTGATGTTGGCATCGGCAATGGTTGAGAATGCCTTTTCATAACCACTCGCGATACTTGCCTGGGGTGAATTTCCAAGCCGTAACTCTTCGCGTATTCGCTCAAAGATCAAAACGTTCGCATCCACTGCCATCCCCACAGTCAGCACGATACCGGCAATGCCCGGCAGGGTCAGGGTTGCCTGCAATAATGAAAGCACTGCAACAATGAGTACCAGGTTTACAGCCAGTGCAAGGTTAGCAATCATGCCAAAACTGCGGTACCAGAACAGCATAAAGGCCAGCACCCAGACAAAGCCGATAATGACGGAGCGCGTGCCCTGGTCGATATTATCCTGACCGAGTGATGGGCCAACGGTGCGTTCTTCAACAATATCAACCGGCGTGGCGAGAGAGCCTGCGCGTAACAGCAGTGCCAGTTGACTGGCCTCGTTGATACTATCAAGTCCGGTGGTCTGGAAACGCTTACTGAATGGCTCAAGCACGTTTGCAATACTGATCACTTCTTCAGACTTGACGCGTTTGCGCACAAGCTTGCCATCGATATTGACCTTGACCGTATTTGTCTCGATGTACACGACGGCCATCGGCTTGCCGACATTTGCCTTGGTGAACTTGAGCATGCGCTTGGCACCAATATCATCAAGCGTCACGCTGACACGCGGACCACCTGACTGATCGTCAATGCCCGAGGTCGCATTCGTGATCATGTCACCGGTTGCGATAATTTGTTTCTTTAACAGTACAGGATTACCGTCACGCTCCTTGTAGAGTCGTGACCCGGCCGGCACGCGTCCAGCCAGTGCTGTCTGCACATCGTTCTTGTCATCGACTGCGCGATATTCGAGTGTTGCAGTTGCGCCTAGAATATCAACGGCCTGCTGCGGATCCTGCAGTCCCGGCAGCTGGATCACGATACGTGAATCACCCTGTTGCTGGATGACAGGTTCGGCAACACCGATTTCATTAACACGGTTACGCAACGTCGACAGGTTTTGCTGCATGGCAAAACGTTTCGTTTCAGTGATTTCACTATCCGTCAGGAGCGCAACAATAAAGAACTCACCATCACGGTCGAGTTCACTGAACTCGAGGGTCTGGAATTCATCCTTCAGTGCTGTCAGGCCCGCGTTGCGACGCTCTGCATCACGGAACTTGATCTCCACTCCACCGTTTTGGGTATCGGTTGGCGGGATGCGGTAACCACGCAGGTAACGAATCTTTTCGCTACGCAATATATTCGTAAGGTCACTGACGTAACGTTCTTCAGCCAGCTGGACAGCCGCATTCATGTCCACTTCCATGAGGAAGTACACACCACCACGTAGATCCAGGCCCAGGTACATCGGCATGGCCCCCAGGGCCTCGAGCCAACCCGGTGTTGACGGCACAAGATTTAGCGCAACCGCGTACTTGTTGTTCTGCCCTTCAGTAACGTATGTCTCCTTGAGGAAATCCTTCGCCCACAACTGCTGTTCGTTATCTGTAAAACGGATAACCAGCTTGTTGTCATCGAGCTCGATCCTGTCGTACTTGATCGATTTCTCTGCAAGCTTGCCCTTCACTTCATCGGCAAAACCCGCCTCGATGATGTTGCCGGCCTGTGCAGGTGCAATCTGAACAGCGGGTTGCCCAGGGTAAGTATTCGGCAACGCATAGATGGTGCCGAGCAAAAGCACGAATAAAATAAGGAGGTATTTCCACAGTGGATACTGGTTCATGGTGTTATATCGTTGTTATGGCTGTTTACCCATGCCATCACGGCATGGGTGCAGCGGATTGTTTTAGAGGTTTTTCAACGTACCTTTCGGCAGTACTGATGCAACGGCCTGGCGCTGCAAACGGATAGTCATGTTGTCAGCCACCTCGACTTCAACATAGTCATCAGAGACACTGGTGAGCTTGCCGTAGATTCCACCCGTAGTAATGATCTCGTCACCCTTACCCAGCGCGGTGACCATCTTCTTGTGTTCCTTTGCACGTTTCGCCTGCGGACGAATCAGCATGAAATAGAACACGGCAAAAATGACAACCATGAAAAACAGGGTACCGATTGGATCACCCTGTGAACCAGCTGCCGGTGCGCCCTCTGCCAGGGCCTCAGAAATAAAGAAACTCATTGAATATATCCTTTCATTTTATAGATTTACCTGTCAGCCGACAGGTTCAACGTCCTGCAACCCGCTCCGCGGAGTGGGATGCGAAAAATTGGTCGCTATTATGACACAGCTGTCGCGGTTTTAGGCGTGTTTTGCACGGAAATCCGCAGCAAAGCCTGCCAATTCACCTTTCTCAATGGCTTTACGCATATCCTTCATAACCTTCTGATAATAATAAAGATTATGGATAGTATTCAAGCGAGCACCAAGAATTTCATTGGCCTTGGCAAGGTGATACAGGTAAGCACGGCTGTAATTCTGGCAGGTATAACAGTCACAGGCGGGGTCTAGCGGGCCGGTATCGTCACGGTACTGGGCGTTGCGAAGCCGCACGATTCCATCGCTGGTGAACAGATGCCCATTACGTGCATTGCGGGTCGGCATGACACAATCAAACATATCAACACCGCGACACACGGCCTCGACAAGATCCAGCGGTGTACCAACGCCCATCAGGTAACGCGGCCGATCTGCCGGCATCTGGTGTGCCGTGTTATCCAGCATCGCCAACATCTCATCCTTTGGCTCGCCTACAGACAGACCACCGATCGCATAACCATCAAAACCAATCTCAACCAGTCCGGCCAGAGATTCATCACGCAGGTGTGAATACATGCCACCCTGCACTATGCCAAACAAGGCTGCGGGGTTATCACCATGCGCCTGCTTGCTACGCGCCGCCCAACGCAACGACAGTTCCATCGACTGACGGGCCTCATCTTCGCTCGCCGGGTACGGGGTGCACTCATCAAAGATCATGACAATGTCAGAGCCGAGTTCACGCTGTACCGCCATCGACTCTTCAGGGCCCATGAAGACCTTGTCGCCATTGACGGGTGAATTAAAGTGCACACCCTCCTCGGTAATCTTGCGCATGTCACCGAGTGACCAGACCTGGAAGCCCCCCGAGTCAGTCAGGATAGGGCCGTCCCAGTGCATGAAGTCATGCAGGTCACCGTGTTTCTGAATAACCGCTGTACCCGGTCTGAGCATGAGGTGAAACGTATTACCAAGGATGATCTCGGCACCGATCCCGCGCAGTTCTTCCGGGGTCATCGCCTTGACCGTGCCATAGGTGCCAACGGGCATAAACGCCGGAGTCTGGATCGTGCCACGTTCAAATGTCAGCTGACCACGTCGTGCCTGACCATCGGTGGTGTTTAATTCAAATTTCATTTTATTAAGAACCTTACAATCCAACGCAGAGGCGCAAAGGCGCAGAGAACGCAAAGATTAATAGCAACATTCAGATAACTGTTAAGTTTTTCGCTTCTAACTTCATTTAAAAAGCACCATAAATAAGCAGAAAAGATATGTCTAATACTTTATAAGGCACTCATAACCGGGCTATTTCTATTAGTCATTAATCACTTATCTTCTCTGCGACCTTCGCGTCTTTGCGCCTCTGCGTTAGATTTTGATAAAACTCAATCTTTGCTAATAAACATGGCATCGCCATAACTGAAAAAACGGTACTTTTCCTCGACGGCATGCCTGTAGGCATCCAGTATAAACTCACGCCCGGCAAAGGCACTCACAAGCATGAGCAAGGTCGATTCTGGCAGATGAAAGTTGGTCAGCATCGCATCGATTACCCGGAACTCATAACCCGGGTAAATAAAGATATCAGTTTCACCCTGGTAAGGTCTGAGTATTCCATCACGCGCTGCACTTTCCAGTGAACGGACACTGGTCGTCCCGATCGCAATCACCCTGCCACCTCGTTGACGGGTCGCTTCAATTGCCGCGACCGTATCTTCACTCACTTCAAGATACTCGCTGTGCATGGGGTGTTCACGAATATCATCAACCTTTACCGGCTGGAATGTCCCTGCCCCGACATGCAATGTTACTTCGGCTGTCCTGATCCCTTTTTGCTTTAATGTATCCATCATCGCCGCGTCAAAATGCAGCCCTGCAGTCGGTGCGGCCACCGCACCTGGCTGACTGGCATAGACCGTCTGGTAACGCTCCTGGTCGACCTCGTTGTCGTCCCGTTGAATATACGGTGGCAATGGCATATGGCCAATCGACTCGATCACAGAAATAGCCGATGCACCTAACGGAAAACCGAGCTTAAACAGTGCACCCTCGCGCTCAAGCATCGTAATTTCAAGGCCGTTTTCCAGTACGATAATGCCGCCCGGTTTGGGTGATTTGCTGGCACGAACATGTGCAAGCACCTCGTGCTCACTGACGACCCGTTCGACAAGGATCTCGACCTTACCACCACTGGCCTTGTGCGCATGCAGGCGCGCCGGGATCACGCGCGTGTTATTGAAGACAAGCAGATCACCCTCGCGCAGCAGGTCTGGAAAATCTGTGAACTGATGGTCTTCAAAATGGCGCACTGCGGCATCCAGGCATAACAGCCGGCTACCAGTCCGTTCACTGGCTGGCTGCTGGGCAATCAGCTCATCCGGCAATTCAAAGTAAAAATCAGTACGTTGCATGCGCGGCATTCTAACAAACTGCACGCTGATAAACCTGATAAATACGAATCTGACGGAAAAATCATGATTTGGCTTGAGCCAATTCATAAATGCTATACACTACGCCTGCCTTTCAGATGCCGGAGTGGCGAAATTGGTAGACGCAGGGGATTCAAAATCCCCCGGTGGCAACACTGTGCCGGTTCGAGTCCGGCCTCCGGTACCACTCTTTTCGAGCTTTATATTTAATAGCAAGAGTCATTTGTTAGATTGTATATTGCAGCGAAAGTACACGGGAGTGGACGTAGCTTCATTTATATAAGCGTATTGCTTCTCTCCCAACTATCCCTTCAAGTTCACCTATAACCTTTGAACGTTGCAACCATCTGTCTTTGCCATCAAATGCCGGGTTAAACGGACGTCTTCCATGAACAACACGCCGGTTATCTACCACCAGGAGATCACCCGGTTTTAAACAAACACTCTTCATTACTTTTTTTAACGCTGAACGTAGTGCGTCCATTGCTGATTGGGCACCGGGCGTCATCGCCACCATCAAATCCTCGTCATAACGTAGAAATGGATCATCCTGGTCGCCATATAAGATAGACATAATCGGCCCATTTCCTGGCTCCGTAGATGAATTACCAAAAATATAATCGACGCCTGACCGATATAGCGGTTCAAATAAGAGTTCGCGGTGATGATGATCTAGCTCAGTAATTATATCTCGAACACTTGCAAAAAAGGTCTCAGCACCGATAGCGCCACGAATACAATAGAGCAGCAAATAGTCTGGCATACAGGAATGAAAATGCTGCTCAGTATGAAACTGTAATTCTACCCGTGAAGAGGCATAGGATTGTTCTTGCTCTCTGCCTGGCACAGGTACAATATTCTGGAATAGCGAACCATTATCAATTTGTGCATAACCAAAGATATGACCAAGTTGTGCAGCAATAACTGAAAGACAGGCTTCGCTCACAAAACTGCTCTTGTTCGATACCCCTTGTGGTGTAGGTATATCATCGATATCGGGGTCTTGTGGACAATTTGTTAGTAACAAAACTCCCGCTGTATCCTTACCCTGCTGGAATTCAAATAAACGTTCACGAATTTGGATGGGTAATCTATCAGATGCAATAGCAGCCTGTTTCAAGAACAAGCCTGGTTCTTTTTGTGGGTCCGCAGTAATGTCATCCAATGCGAAACTGAAATCTAAACGACCGCCCCCGCAATCTATAGTAGCTCCGTCTGATAACTGCGTGTCAATGTCAGGTAGCATGATAATCCCAATACGTATAAACATGTGCCACCACGATATAGGGGTGGCCAATTCATCAGTTCAGCTTTTGTTCGTGAGGTACCATTTCTTTTCTCCTGCCACGAAGACCAACCTTTTAGGAGAAAGGTGCGCGCACCTCTGACAAATTTCCGGTAAATCCTCGCGATTAGTTGCGTTCAGCACTGACAACCTAAACTCTCTCAATTTCTCATTATTGTGTTTATCAATTGAGGTAAAGAAGTTTCCCCATTTCTTCTCCGGCACCATTCGGCAACATGGTGCAAAATCTCCATTAGAACCTATCATGATGGAGTTAAGCATTCTGCAATCATAAGGAGGGGCGGTATCTTCATAGCGTGATGGCAGAAAGATTGAAACGTTGTAATTATTTCTATTAACGACTTCTTGCAAGATTGAATCTGTCTCAGACTCCCCGGCAGTCACCGGTCTCATAGGCTCATTCTCATCTATTGCATGAAAGTTTGTAAATTTAATAACATCGGCGCCTGAATCTTCTGCCAGTCTAATCATATCTGGAATGTCATTACATCGGTCTGCTGTCACTACGCAGTTGATTATGATTGTAGGCCCAGAGACAGTTCGCGTTTTTGCGTCGACCATGGCACGGAGCCCTGCCATGACCTTATTAAATAATGCTTTATTCCCCCCCCGGGAGGAGGCGTATTTTTCATACGTTGAGCCATCTATGCTGATAAGGATTTCACTTATATTCCGCGCAACAAACTCCGCATAGTTAGGAAGACGAATTGCATTTGTTGTCAGCCATGGCTTGTACTTAAAGCCTTGTTGGTTAATGAAACTGACAAAAGCAGAGTAGTCAGGGTGCAGCAACACCTCTCCTTCTGAATTTGGAATGGCCTGTCTAACCCCGGCTGAGTGATAATATTTTACGATCTCCCTGGCCTGATCTAATGCAATATCCTGACGGGAAAAGAAATCTTCATCCTGCTGTAAGTAATAACAACCAGGGCAACGCATATTGCATCGCTTTGTCATCGAAATCATCAAGTAAGTTGCTAATGATGAATTCAAGCTTCCAGTACAATCTATAGGTTTAATCGGACTCATAAGTACAGTTTACAACATGAATTAAACCTGTTTACTGATTCAACTGTTATACAAGTGGAAAGTGATTTAACCAACTGTTTTATTAGCGGTTATTCTTCTGCATAAGGTTTCAAAACCCCGGCTTGCAACCCTTTGACGACTGACTCACAATTTCCGTGTCGCTCACCCTGTGGGCGCCCTTATTCATAAAACGCAACGCGTTCATTATGAGTAACTCACTCGTACCGAGCCTAGGTAGGTGCATCCAAATTTGTTTCAACTGTTTGTCGAGTCCAAACTCCGATACCACCTTAATTAAGCTTGTAATAATAATTGTTGCAGCTGAGGGTGCTACATAGCTGTTTACAGCAGAACACTGAATGCATTATATGCTTACTGTCGTGCAGTACTCCCTCTACCGATACGCACTTGCTGAACAGACAACAGGGGTGTTCTCTAGACAATCATGTCTGAGTTGCTTGCAGGGTCACAGATATACTCGCCTGTCTCTGTGCACGGTAAGCTTTCAAATTATCTATTTTATTTTTTACAGCTATTAATAACGCGAGACCCATGAATGCCCCGGGTGGCAAGATAGCAAGTAACAGGCCCTGATAATCTTGTAAAACTGTGACGGTCAGGCTTGATGCCCACTGCCCAAGCAGCAGATCAGCATTACGAAAAATTGTGCCATATCCGATAATCTCGCGAAATATCCCCAATATAACTAGCACCAGAGCAAAACCAAGCCCCATTACAATGCCGTCCAGGGTCGAAAGCAGGACATTGTTTTTGGAAGCAAATGCTTCAGCTCGTCCTATAATCGCGCAGTTGGTTACGATTAACGGGACAAATATACCGAGCACCAGGTAGAGATCATACAGGTGTGCACTCATAAGTAATTCGATTGCCGTCACCACGCAGGCAATAATAATGACAAACATGGGTATACGTATCTCGCTCCGGATCCAGCGACGTATCGAGGCAACCAGCATATTTGTGATGGTCAACGTAACCATTGTTGCAATACCAAGCCCCAGTCCATTGATTGCAGTTGATGAGACGGCCAATAGTGGACACAGTCCCAATAATGCAACCAGCGCCTGGTTATTGTCCCACAGGCCTTGTTTGATAATGTCTCGGTATGGTGTCTCACTCATTATTATTCCTTGAATAGAAGCTCGCGATTCTGTTCGTAATAGATAAGGGCCTTATGCACAGCAGCCACGATGGCCCTCGGCGTAATGGTGGCACCCGTGAACTGATCAAATTCACCGCCATCACGCTTGACTCTCCAACCTGACTCACCCGGGTTATAACGTGTTTTGCCAGTAAAGATTTCAATCCAGTTACTGCGTTGGATTTCTATACTGTCGCCCAGACCCGGTGTCTCACGATGCTTGACGACACGTACACCTGTAATTTTTCCTGAATAGTCTATTCCGATGAGCAAGATAATAGGCCCACCATATCCGTTCGGTGCAGTCACGCTAAGTGCGGCTGCCACAGGTTTACCTGATTTTCTCGCCCGGTAAATAATACTTGGCTCGCTACTGCCCAGTAGTTCCCGAGAGAACACCTGTGTGCTGTCATTCAGAATGTCATTATTATAAGAACCAACAGGGATCACTGTGTTGAGGCTACGCAACAGCACCTGACGCTCGTTATATTTTATATACGGCTCAGAATGCCAGTTCACCAGGACCATCAGTGCTGTACCCAGCAATGCGGAAATTGCCAGTAACCACCCTGTCAACATGATACTTTTGTATTGATTACCCATCGCCATGACGCGTCCTGGCACCATAAACCTTTGGCGCAGTGTAATGATCCAGCAACGGTACTGTCAGCCCGATCAGCAGAACGGCGAAGGCAACGCCATCCGGGTAGCCACCCCAGGCGCGAATAGAAAAGGTAAGTAACCCGATAGCACAACCATAGATAAGCCGTCCCAACGGGGTTGTCGATGCGGTAACGGGATCTGTTGCAATAAAAAATGCACCGAGAATACTCGCGCCACTCAACAAGTGCAGTATTGGGCTTGCATAAATCTCGGCATTGATCATAAAACAAACACCTGAAATAGCCGCAATCGATGCCAACATCGCAACCGGAATGTGCCAGGTAATGATCTTTTTATAAATTAACCACACGCCACCGAGTAAAAACACGGCATTCACCCATTCCATACCCGTGCCAGCCACAAAGCCAAATACAGGTGCACGGCGTATCTCCTCTATATTTGTGCCCAGACTAATTTCGGTACGCAAGTGATCAAGCGCTGTCGCCGCAGTAATCGCGTCAAACGTCAGCAACTCAGGGAGTGTGTTGAAAAAAGAATACGTAAGTATCTCAATAAAGTTAAGCGGTTGCGCAAGAAGCTCCAGAGGGACACTCCAGAGACTGAGTTCGCGCGGGAAAGAAACCAGCAGTATGGCATACGAGGCCATGGCTGGATTGAATACGTTATAACCCAATCCGCCATAGAGATGCTTGGCAACAACAATCGCAAAGAAACTACCTGTAACTGGTATCCACCAGGGCAACATGGGTGGCAAGGCCAGTGACAACAGTATTGCGGTCACCAATGCACTTCCATCAAAAAGATAGCGTCGTATTGGGCGTTTTCGCACAACCAGCATGACAAGCTCAAAAACAAGCGCGCTTAATGATGCGAGCAGGATATTGACAAGAATGCCCCAGCCAAACAACAGTACATAGATTATGATACCTGGGACCAATGCATACATAACTGTACGCATGACATCTCCAACCGAACTGGTCGATGGAATAAACGGTGAACTTGTTACAGGCTTGGCATCTGGAACTGGCATAGGACACCCCTTCAGGTGGATACCTTGGCGGCCGATTCAGCCCCATCTGCATTGTGCTGATTTGCTGTCGCGGCCTTTTTCTTCAGCCTAGCGGCCTTGCGCCTTGCCTTACGCTCTTCCTGCTCCTTCTTCACACGTTCCAACCTGGCTTCTCGTTCCTGGGTACGAAGCCTGGCCTGATCTGCGAGCTTCAACTTGAGTTCGTGTGCTGCCTTTTCGGTCTTTGCATAACGAAAATAATGTACAAGCGGGATATGTGATGGACACACTACCGCGCAGCAACCACACTCTATGCAATCAGGAAGGTTGTAATGTTCCAGTTTGTCAAAGTCCTTGCCACGCGAATGCCAATATAGCTGTTGTGGCAACAGGCCAATTGGACAGGCCGTCGCACATGCACCACAGCGAATACATGGCATACTCGCAATATTCTCCAGTGGGGCAGCCTTCTCGGCCAGTATACAGTTTGTCGCCTTGACGACAGGCACCTGGGCATGTGGCAGGTCATGGCCCATCATGGGGCCACCCATAATGAGTTTTGTGTCGTCCACATGACGGACACCAGCATCCTCTAACAAATGCGCTACCGGTGTGCCGAGCAGGACATTATAATTGGCAGGATGCTTAATCTGCGGTCCAGTGATAGATACCAGGCGTGACACCAGGGGTTTGCCATCATAAATGGCATCATAGGTGGCTGCCGTGGTGCCCACATTGAGACAGACAATCCCAACCTCATAGGGCAGGCCTTGTTGTGGTACTTCCTTACCGGTCAATACCTTGATCAGCTGTTTCTCGCTTCCCGCAGGATAGACCGTCGGGATCGCTACTACATGAATTGTATTGACACTGCCGACGCCCGCTATCTTCAGTTTCTTGATTGCATCGTTAAGGGCTTTGATCGCCTCGGGTTTATTGTCTTCGACCGCAATAATACACTCGGCAGGATCAACCAACCGTCTCAGTAACAGGATGCCGCGAATTATGTCCTCTGGGCGGGAGCGCATCAGAACATCGTCACAGGTAATATAAGGCTCACATTCGACACCATTGATGACAAGTGTATCGATAGGACGGGTGGGTTTGAGCTTGGCAGCAGAAGGAAATACTGCCCCGCCAAGACCAACGATACCTGCTTCCCTGATACGGGTTCGCAATTCATCTGCAGAAAGATTGTTTGGATGTGTACAAGGCTCTATATCCGGGTGCCACTGATCTGCACCATCGGTTTCTATCACTACGCACACTTCCGCAATGCCAGACTTGTGCGGGACAGTATGTTTATCAATCGCAATCACTGAGCCGGATGTTGATGCATGGACAGGGGCGCTGATAAAGTTACCCGATGTTGCGATCAGTTGTCCCTTGTATACATGATCCCCTACTTTAACAACCGGTTCTGCTGTCTCACCGATGTGTTGCCGTAAAGGAATGGTGACAACCCCAGGTATCAACGACTGCCTGATGCTTGCTGAATTAGACAGCGTTTTAAAGCCGGGTAGTTTCACACCACCTCTGAAACGCCATAACTTTTTCATGCTGCCTGCCCCTCATCAACTGCTTCCGGGTTCGGCCATTTCCAGCTTTTGATAGACGGTTCTACCGCACGCATAACAATACAATCTTCCACTGGGCAAAGTGGCGGCAGGCAGAGCTCACATCCCGTGCAGTATGCATCTAACACGTTATGTTTATGCTTGGCCGCACCGACTATGGCATCAACCGGGCATACCTGGACACACTTTGTACAACCAATACATGTCTCTTCATCTATAACTGCGACCATAGGTAAGCCATCATCTGCCTCACCATTTTCCGGGTTAAGCGGTATGGGCTCACTACCCAGCAGATCGGCCAGTGCCTGAACACCCGCATCACCACCGGGCGGGCACTGGTTTATCTCTGCCTCATCGTCAGCAATCGCCTGCGCATAGGGACGGCAACCAGGATAACCGCATTGACCGCATTGGGTTTGCGGTAAAATACTGTCAATCTTTTCCACGATTGGGTCCCCTTCCACGCGGAATCGAATTGCGACAAAACCAAGTATGCCGCCAAAGACAAGGGCTAGAATTGTAAGTATAAGAACAGCCATTGAACTCTACCTATCCCATCCCTGCAAAACCCATAAAGGCGACTGACATAAAACCTGCCGTAATCAATCCAATTGGCGCACCCTTGAACGAGGCTGGCACATCCGAAATTTCCAGTCGTTCGCGCAAGGATGCGAACAGTATCATCACGATGGTAAAGCCTATGGCGCCTCCAAAGCCGTACAGGAGTGACTGAATAAAATTATTATTTTCCTGAACATTTAAAAGCGCGATACCTAATACGGCACAGTTCGTTGTGATAAGAGGAAGATAAATCCCCAATACACTGTGAAGCAGCGGGCTTGTTTTCTGCATGATCGTCTCGGTAGCCTGAACGATAGCCGCTATCAGCAAGATAAAGGTCACCGTCTTCAGGTATTCGAGATCAAAAGGTTGCAGGAGATACTCATTTGCAAGGTAGCTCGACACTGAGGCCAGGGTTAGCACGAAGGCTGTTGCCATTCCCATACCTATGGCTGTACCCAGCTTCTTCGAGACACCCATAAATGGGCAGAGCCCGAGAAACCGGGACAGCACCATGTTGTTCACAAATATCGTTGTAAACAATAATGTCAGGTACTCGGCCAAGAGTGTCTCCTATGCAAGCCTGGTAATAGTGTCTCTCACCGTTCGAGGTACTGGAGTTTTCCAGTAACATCGACCCAGTCATCAGCATCTGGCAGAGGGTCCTTGGCATCGTTGATACCCGGCCAGACTTTTGCCAGCTCTGCATTCAACGCAATATATTCTTGCTGATCATCAGGTACATCTTCGACAAGGAAAATAGCCTCTGCCGGGCATTCCGGAACACATAACGAACAATCAATACAAGTTACAGGGTCAATAACCAGGAAGTTCGGCCCTTCACGAAAACAGTCATCGACCGGGCAAACATCCACACAGTCCGTAAATTTACACCTGACGCATCCGTCACCAACTACATATGCCATGTCATAACTCCATTACTGATTGGTTATTTGATCAATTGCCCATTGCACAATCTTGCGCACATCAGGGTCGACATCATCGGCGGCGGCATTCAGGAATGGCAGCGCATTTTCTGACTTGATTTGTCCCAGTGCCGATGCTGCTTCCTTGCGCAAATTGCTGATGTTGTAGGACAAGGCCTGGCCAAGCACATCTACGGCGGCTGGATCTTTCAGCTTGCCAAGGCTGCTGGCAGATTTGACCCGGACTTGCCAGTACTCGTCGTTCATGGCATCAATAAGTGCATCCATCGCCGAAGACTGCTCAGTCTTGCCGATGATAAAAGCCGCTTCTTCGCGCACCTGCCAGTTTTCATCACTCAGGCCAGATATTAATGTCTCGGCGGCCTTCTCTGTTTTACTGAAAACGAGTGAACCCATCGCGACACGTCTAACCTGGGCGTCGGCATCGTTGCAGGCCGCATTCGTCAGTGCCAACAGCACATCATCTGTCTTCAGGTATGCCAACACACCCACAGCTTCTCGCCTGACATGGGCATCCGTGTGGCCAAGGCATTCAAGCGCAATGTTTTTGGCCTCAGGCACTCGCAGTGGCCGCAGAGCCCTGAGGCTGGAGGCTTTAACAAAGGCATCATCATTTTTAGTTGCATCAAGAAAAACAGCGGCGCCCTCGTCGTTCTTGTTTTCTGCCAACACCTCTGCCGCAGCCCTGCGTACAGCCTCATCGCTGTCACTCAATGCGGTCACCAATGCTGAGGCAATGTCGGCACCAGTAAACTCATCCATGACCTGTGCCGCTTCAACACGAACACCTGCATCAGGATCAACAATCGCTTTCATTACAAGGGGGATGGCATCATCTTCATCAATTTCACGAAGATCCATGACAGCAACGGACCGAACTTCAGCATCATCATCGTTGAGACGATCAACAACATCTGAAATATCCGGTGCTTCGTCAAACATTAAACTCATGAGTTATCTCCAGTTCTATCTAAGCAAAAAGGGAATTTCCACCTTGACGGCGTCTTTAGGGCAGTCATATTCACATGGCAGGCAATACCAGCACTCGTCATATTTCATATATGCAGTACTCTTGTCGTCTGCAATAACGAGTACATCCAGGGGGCAAACATCTACGCACACCGTACAACCCTTGTCAGCAATACAAGCATCTGCATCGATGGTCACTGGTACACGCGTTAAATTTTGGGCTAATGACATATCGATACTCCTTATGCTTCGACCGTTGTCTTGTCGATTCTTAACTTGTTGTATGCATCTTTTTCTTCATCATCCAACTTGATGATGTAAGGCTCAATTTCCCGGGTTGTACACGTTGGCAAACCATCATCACCTTTCATGGTTTGCACGTGGCAATACCAGGTATCGTTATCCGTATCAGGATAATCAACGCGATAGTGGTACAGGCCCCAGCGACTCTCTGTCCGGTACATGGATGAAACCGCCGCCATTTCTGCACAATCAAGGATGAATTGCACTTCCATGGCACGCATCAGTTCATGTGCATCATTCGCCTGCAACTTATCCAGGTCGGCACGAATCTCGGCAAAGCGTTCCATACCGATTTCCATCTTCCTGGTCACTTTGGGGGGTTGCAGGTAATCATTAACCAATCGCCGTATCTTGTATTCCATTTGTGCTGCCGGGATACCGTCTTTGACATTTAATGGTGCGAGCACGCGTTCCTTTTCGACAGAAATTTCTGCATCGTCAATTTCTGCATGCTCATGGTTTGCACAGTACTCAGCCGCGTCTTCACCAGCAATTGCTCCATACACAAACGCCCCCAGCATGTAGTTATGTGGCACTGATCCACAATCACCCGCAGCGTAGAGACCCGGAACCGTCGTGCGTGCATTTTCATCCGTCCAGATACCCGAAGCACTGTGACCACTGCAGAAACCGATTTCAGAAATATGCATTTCGACCATTTTCTCGCGATAATTAGTACTGCGACGCTCATGGAAACGGCCTCGACTTGGACGTTCGTTGGAGTGCAGAATCTCCTCGATTTCCTCGATTGTTTCTTCCGCCAGGTGATCGATTTTAAGGAATACCGGTCCGTTGCCTCCCTCAAGTTCGCGGAAGAATTCCAGCATCATCTGACCGCTCCAATAATCGCATTCAATAAAACGATTACCCTGTGCGTTGGCAGTGTAACCACCCATAGGGCCTGTCACATAAGCACAGGCCGGGCCGTTATAGTCCTTGATTAAGGGATTAATCTGGTAACACTCGAGACCACTCAGCTCAGCACCAACGTGATATGCCAAGCTGTATCCGTCACCCGCATTGGTCGGGTTTTCATACGTGCCAAACAGGTAACCCGATGTTGGAAGACCAAGGCGACCAGCCGCGCCTGTGCACAGGATGACTGTCTTGGCCTTGATGACTGCCGTTTCAGCCGTGCGCGGATTGAGAAGGAATGCACCGGCTATGCGACCATCACTGCCTTTGAACAGGCTCGTCGCCATATACCTGTTAATGACCTGCACCCTTTTCTTGCGCAGCTGACGGTACAGAATTTTTTTCATGTGATGACCTTCCGGCATAGGCAACACATAGGTCCCGATATGATGTACCTTCTTGACGTTATAATCGCCAGTCTCATCTTTCTCGAACTTGACACCCCATTCATCCAGTTTATTGATCATGTCGAAACTACGCTGCGCATAGGCCATGATGGTTTTCTGGTTAACAATGCCGTCATTAGCCACGGTGATTTCCTTTACATATTGCTCAGGTGTTGCATGCCCGGGGATAACCGCGTTGTTCAGGCCATCCATACCCATACTGATGCAACCACTACGCTTTACGTTCGCCTTTTCTAAAACGGCCACCTTCAATTTAGGATTTTGTTCCTTGGCGCGCACTGCAGCCATTGGGCCTGCTGTACCTCCACCTATAACCAGAACATCAACTTCCAGTATTTCGTCTGTTGCAGTTTTATCGTTCATAGTGTTATTCCTGAGTTGTACTAATAATATGTAGTTATTGCCGATCGACACGTAATTGGTATTGGAAGGCGTCACCCCGGTATGACAGGTATTCAAAATCAATCGGTTTGCCATCACTCGAAAATACCAAACGCTGTATTCTCAACACTGAAGAACCAGTATCAACATTAAGCTGTTTTGCGATTTCATCCGTTGCTGAAACTGCCTCTATTTTCAGATCTGCATGTCCAAGGCCGATCCCGAATTCGTTCTCGAGCAAAGGGAACACATCCTGCGTCATGTCACGACCGAGTAGTTTCTGACCGATATCAATCGGGAAAAAACTATTATCAATGGATATAGGTTCACGGTTGAGGTAACGAATTCTTGTTAGTTCTATAACCTTGCTGCCACGGTTAATCTCGAGTGCGTCGGCAACATCGGCTGGTGCACGTGTCTCCTGGACACCTATTACTCGTGCGGATGTTTCATAACCCTGCGGGGTCATCGCCTCGCCAAAGCCCTGCAGTCGCTGGATGTCCTGTACTGCTTTTGGTCGGGATACAAACGTTCCCTTGCCCTGCACACTGAAAACGAGTCCTTCTGTATGCAGATCACGTAATGCCTGCCGTACCGTGATACGGCTAACGCCGAAAACCTTCATCAGCTCACTCTCGGAAGGTAACCGCTCATGGGTTACGTAATCACCCTCCAGGATCCGCTGCTTCAGGGCCTCCTTGATCTGTGCATACAGCGGCTGTACTGATTCATTTCTGACTGTCTTCATTTTGCTCTTTTTTGTATCCATGTCCTGCGCCTCATTAGTACATGTTATATCATGTTATTATATGACGTTAATTCGACATGTCAAACTACTTGAAACGCTTCTAGTGAATAGAAATTTATTTATATCCTTATGTTAATCAACAGGTTTTGCTTCCTTTGCAGCCCCTTTGAGAGTTCCCATGCCGCGCATATGAAACTGGCTTTTTACGTGCCAGATATGCAGCAAGGGCATTGATTTCAGTGAGAGTCAGCTGACGCGCTATCTTCTGCATCTGGCCACCTTGATCATTGCTACGATGCCCTCTTTTGAAAGCAACCAACTGTGTCTCGAGGTAGACCGAATGTTGGCCAGACAGACGAGGTATGACATTTTTCACTTGCAGTTGCGTATCGTGACAAGTCACACATGCAGGTAAAGCACGTGCTTGATCGCCTTGAATGAAAAGTCGATGAGCAACACTCTGTTCCTCAGCAGCAAGCTTTGGCAATTCAACAGGGGTAAACTGCTGTTGACTGAAGTATTGTGCAACAACATGGATATCCTCATCTTTAAGTAACTCAGCCGTGGCTTGCATGACACCTTGTCTGTGACCTGATCGAAAGTCATTGAGTTGTTTGACCAGGTAGTCTTCGTGTTGACCGGCCAGTCGAGGGAATTCAGGCATCCGTGAATTCCCGTCATACTCATGGCAATAGCCACATTGCTCATACGACGCCTGGCCAACGGTATCGATGGTACCCGCACATACAAAACTGCTGCTCGATATGAACAGGACAAACACAGCGTAGATTGTCATGTCTTTAGGTCGCATCGAATTCAGGTGACCTTTTCTGAGTAGCGATGGACAAACAGCGTAAACTGTTCAGCCACCTGTGAAGGTTCCATGGGTGGCTGGAACTTCGCTGCCAGACGTCCAGCTGGATCAATGAGAAACACTTCAGCGCTATGCTGAACTGAGTAATAGCCCAGCGTGTTCTTTATACCGTAACGATGAAAAGCGCCAAGCTGATTTTCAAATGCGACAATTTTGTCTTCATCTCCTGTCATCCCAAGAAACGCAGCATCAAAATATGCCATGTAGCTGGCCAGATGCTGCTGCGTATCTCTTTGGGGATCAACGCTAACAAACAGAAATTGCAAATTATCAGATGAATTAGGGCTATCCATAATTAATTTCTTCACCTGTATTAGCTGCGTCAGTGTTGCCGGGCATACATCAGGGCAATTCGTAAACCCGAAAAACAAGAATGACCAGTGGTTTTTAAGTCGCTCAAGGTTGACCGTGTTTTGTTTGTGATCAACAAGTTCAAAAGCATCTAGTTGTTTAGGGGGATTAACGATCACGCTACGTAATGCCGCAGGAACATCACTGTTACTGCAACCCGTTAACAAGATAAAAAACACAACTGCCATTGCAACAGGCATAAATGACCATTGCAATGCTCGGGATATAGAATAGTGTTCTATCGTTGTGTGTTTAATATCCATGCAGTCACCGTTACTACAGGACAGCTGCGGTCCTGTATCACTTCTTGCTCCCCTGTTGTTCGAACGCCCGAAGAGACTCGGCACGAATTAGGTCCATACATTGTTTCTTGGTCCTGACGTATTCGTCACTTGTAATCATGTCAGTGGTGCGAGGCCGGGGAAGTTCAACTTTGATATCTGCAATAAGACATCCTGGACTGGCACTCATTACAACGACACGATCTGCGAGGAAAACTGCCTCGTCGATATCATGTGTCACGAAAATCACTGTAATGCCAAACTCGCCCCATATTTGTAGAAGGTTCTCCTGCATCATGGCGCGGGTCTGGGCATCAAGCGCGCCAAACGGCTCATCCATGAGCAATACATTCGGGTAGTTGGCCAGGGCGCGTGCGATACCAACACGTTGTTTCATCCCCCCGGAGAGCACGCTCGGATATCGATTCTCATACGCACTCAATCCGACCATTTCAATAAATGAGCGGGCGGTACTACGTGCCTCGGCCTTGCCCTTTCTCGCCATTAGCGGTCCAAAAGCCACGTTATCGCAGACCGTTTTCCAGGGAAACAATGAGTGCTGTTGAAACACCATACCTCTATCAAGACCGGGCTTGGTGATTTTCTTGTCATCAACCATCACCGTCCCTGAAGTTGGTTTTACAAACCCCGCAACAGTGTTCATCAACGTAGACTTCCCACAACCTGACGGTCCAAGCAGGCAAACAAATTCACCTGGCTTGATATCCAGGGAAGCGCCCTTAACTGCTACAACTCCATTACCAAAATCAACACTGACATCGTTAATTTCGACATGCCCTTTGACGGTCGAATACTGTTTTGTATGTGCAGCAGCCAAAGGCGGTAGCAACTCCGTTTTTGACGGTTCTGGCGTTATTGCTTCTATGTTTGTCTCGGTCATATTTTTTACCTGTAAACATTATTCAATTTCACAATCAGTCAATCATGTGTGAGTTGAGGTCCTGTTGTCGAAACCAAAGTTTTGAGTTGGGCAATAATGACCCAAACCATTAACAACAATCCGCTGATAGTCAGGACAAGGCCAAGTGGCTCCAGCCATAAAGCCAGAGAAGCACTCATGCCCAGCATCGCAAGTGCAACAACCCATGATGGTGTTGCACAACACACCACCCAGGTCAGGGTGGCGCTGGTCAAGCTGATAAATACTGTGCCCGTGCCGGCAGCGGCATAAAGACGATTGTCATTCTTGATCGGGCAAGACTTATCGCGTTTATACAGCGACAAGATGATAAATATCCCCAGCAATATTCCCATCAAGAAAACAAGCAGCATCTTGGGTGGGATGAGCATAAAGCTCCAGGTAGCCACACCGTAATACAGTGGGTTCTTGTAGCCGGTTTCAAACCAGGGCTCATCTATCAATATAGGGATTGCATCCTGCAAAGAAGGTGTTCCCTGAAATATCAGCCCGTAAGTTCCAATCACGTCATGAAAAACAACATAATTCGGAATTTCTGCAAAACGTATCATTGTGACCAGCAATAGACCCGAGTAATACAATACGACGAATCCAACACTGACAAACAACAAGGTACCCCAACGCAGCAGAGCCACCTCCCATATCAATTTGAGATAACGAGCCATCAGTCTTTATGCTCCTGCCAGCGAAGCGCTGGAATCGAGGCCTTTTTGACCAACCAGGTTGACAATGTTCCCAGACCACCAATGGTCAACATGCCTATAATGATGTTTGGATATTCAACTAACGTATAAGAATTCCAGGTAAAGTAACCAATACCATATTGCCCGCTGATGATTTCGCCGGCGAGAAGTGAAAACCATGCGACACCCATACCAATCGCAAGACCTGCCATGATACTGGGTAAAGCGCCAGGTAAGATAACATGCCACATAATTGCACGTTTACTTGCACCAAGTGATTCAGCAGCACGCACCAAAGAACCGGGTGTTTGTTCAACACCATGAACCGTATTTAATACAACCGGAAAGAATGCGCCCAGGAATGTAATATAGATAATGCTCGATTCTTCAGTTGGCAGCATCAGGATTGCAAGTGGTATCCATGCAACTGCAGGAATCGGCCGCAGGATCTCGATATAGGGCATCATGATGTCGGAAAAAACCTGTGAGCGTCCCATGAAAATTCCAAGGATAATTCCCAGCAGCGATGCTGACGTGAATGCAATGAGAATCCGTTGCAGACTAACCGTAATATGTTTATAGAATTCTTTTGAATCCAGTAGGTTCAGGAACTGTTCACCAACCACGACAGGGGTTGGGATATTCTGAAAACTAATAATAAAATTCACCTGGTTTGCAGACAGAATATGCCATACCACCAGGGCAGCAACAATAGCACAAGTCCTGACAAGGTAACGTGACCAGGGCAATCCTTTCACAGGCGCGGTAATTTTATTTAGTCTCATACCGAGCGTTTCTTTATTATTACCTATATCTGGAGTCATATCATTGTTCGCATTATTATTTTGTTTAGCACCAGAAACAGCCTTCTCAGGTTCATCGAGTAAAGGCTCAGAAGCGTCCTCTTTTTTAGCAGTAGCTGACCCGTAACTCATTCTTCTCTCCAGTTCTATCTGAATAAAATCAAACCGCCAGCATCAATTAATAAACCAAAACGGCCGACATCTTTATGCCGGCCGTTTCAGTTACTTTTTTATCGCAGCTGAGCCACGTTGCTTATTGCAAAAGTATTAAAAGACATGATGTTGCCGCCTGAAGATGAAGCAAACTTCTCTGCGTCAGGCTTTCTCATGAATGCAGTAATCTTACCCTTACTATCTTTCACGTAGGTTGCAACTTTGCCGAATATCTTCAGTCCAGTCGTGTTGTCATAGACATACGAAGCGCGAAGGGTTCCATCCTTCTTGTATTTCTCAGCTTCAGAAAGCATGGCAGATACACTGTCGTAAGTGATGATACCTTTGTCTTTATGCCAGATTTCTGCAGGAGACAATTTCATGTTTTCTGCCTTAGCAATGTAGGTGAAATTCAAATCCTTCTCATAATCCATGCCAAGTTCCTTGTAGGCCTTGCGGATATAGCCATCATAGATCCAACGATCGAAATCAAGTGGAGGTATACTCTTTTCTTTAACAAGAACCGTATGGTCAAATTTCAGAGCTTCCACCCACTCCGCCTTAATTGTCGGATCCAGTGTCAACGCACCACCCTTACTGAAGTACAAGTACTGAACTTCGCGTTCAACACCTGTCCACTTCTCAAGGAGAGTAGCCGCTTTAACAGGATCTGAACGAACCCAATCACCCGCTTCTATCACGGCTTTCATAAAGGCAACTACAACCTCTGGGTACTTCTCTGCATAATCCTTTCGCACAACTACGCCATGTAGATATGGGACACCTGCTTCACTGCCGTCGAAGATCTTGCGACCTGTACCGCGGAATTCCATAATCTCAGACCATGGACAGAAATCACCGTGTGCATCAATTTTGCCCTGGGCAATATTTGCAGCACCCACTGGTGGGCTCTGGTTTTTCAGTGTGTAGTCATCTTTAGACAAACCAATATCCTGCATGGCCTTAAGCGTCATGCCCCATGCGGCACTACCAACTGGCACAGAAATAGATTTACCCTTCAGATCTTTGAGCGACTGTATATCGGAATTGACAGGCACGACAATTGCGTTACCCGAACCTTTCTGGTTATAGCCGGTTCCAGCGATATACAGTGTTTCAAGACTCTTGGTAGCCTGGAACTTGGCTCCGTTAACAATAAGCGGATAATCTCCCATTACACCGAAATCAAGTTTATTAGCCAGCATCTGATTTGTGATCGGTGAACCAGATGAATAGTCCTTCCAGTCAAACTCAAACTCCACACCCTTGTACTTGCCGCCTTTTGGCAAGTGCTTTTGTATGAGTTTCATTTCCTTGAGGATGATCCCCGCTGAATAAGTGTCAGTACATTTGCTCTGGTGACCCACAGCAATACGGATGGTCTCTGCGCTGGCTATACTGGTACTGCCCATTGCCAGTGCCAGCGCTATGATGAGTTTGTGTTTCATTGGCCTCTCCTGTTGAACATTCTTGAATTCATAATCGTTTACTAATATTCATAATCGTTTACTAATATATTTATATTCAATAACCTGAACTTGTTATAACCTGTCATGTACAGTACACATGGATCGCTGCATGATGCATGCCACATCATTATTCAGGCAGTTGGAGATGCTATATTTTGCTTTGTATATAGACTAGAGCGTTGTCGAGAAGCGCATCAGAAAAATACATGTCTGGTTTGCAACGTGTCATACAATAGTGCATCGGGTTTATTGCGCGCACTAAGATCAAACATGTGTAGAATGAAGCAGAGGAAAAAACTAATACAAGTAAATTTAATTATATAATTATGTACTGTATGAGATGTTTATTAAAAAAGATTGAGAGTAGTTGCTGTTTCTAGGTGTTCGCTGTGATGGGGCGGTATATCTCGATACGATCACCGTCTTTGAGAACTTCAGATACCGGTTTTACCATGCCATGGATACCGACTTTATTATTGGACAGGTCTATATCCGGACATTGTTCCAGTATGCCCGACATAATGATGCCATCCTCGATCGTCGCACCACGTGGTAATTGCACTTCCTGAATAATCTGGACATCACTGTCTGCAAATACGACCTCAATACTCAATTTCATTGGGTCACCGAGATTGGCCATCATTAGCTGGAACTCGTCTTCAGTAAGGTTCTTATAATTCTCACCAGTTTCATCGAGTTGCTGCTTGATATCCGATTCCAGCTTTTCCAGCTGGTCTTGCAGACCAGCTTCCTCGGCCTGCAATTGCTTGAGTTGTTCACGCAACAAATGAGACTGATTGACAAGTTCACGTAATTCCATAATTGACCTGCTGTAATTTTATAAATTCTGGTTGCGATAACACTATGGATTTATTTACTTTACGTCAATAGATTCGATAATAGTGTTCACGTACAAAAGTTTTTCTGTCACGAAGTATGCCAACGGTTACTTTTCATATTGTGCAAACGATGAGGAAGTGTACTGCATGAAGCCATCATCCTGTCGCACTATAAAAAATGCTGCGATGTCATTTTCCTCAGCGAAGTTTCGGGCTTTGCTGGGCCCCATAACCATCAACGCAGTAGCCAGCGCGTCGGCCCGTGCAGCATGTTTGTCAACGACTGTTACTGAAGCCAGTTTGTGTTTAACTGGTCTACCTGTTCCAGTATCAATCATATGCGAGTAGCGATGTCCATCCTTCTCGAAATAATTTCGATAATCCCCCGAGGTTGCCACCGCTGTATTAGTTAGCGATACAACTTGCTGTACTTGACGCCCGCCGACCTGTGGTGCCTCTATTGCGATCTTCCATGCTTTGCCTCCTGGCTTATTCCCTTTACCACGGACTTCGCCCCCGACCTCCACCAGGTAATCATTAATACCCTCTTGTTCCAGATAGTCGGAAATTTTGTCGACAGCATATCCCTTGGCGATAGCAGAAAAGTCTATATACAGGTCAACTTCTTTTTTTACATGCCTTGTATCCGGATCAATGACAATATGATGTACGCCGGTGCGTTGCATGGCCTTACTGATCTCTGAATCACGTGGGACAGCCTCTGATTGTTGACTTGGACCAAAACCCCAGAGGTTAACAACCGAGCCTACGGTAACATCGAAACTCCCATTTGTTAGCTGATTAATATCGAGTGATAATTTCAATACTTCCATTGTTATGTCAGAGAAATGTGTCCATGTATTTACTGGACCATAGTTGAACTTCGACAACTCTGAATTTCTATCCCACGTTGACATAGCTTGATTGATAATTTGCAATATCGACCTGATTTGTTCACCCAGTTTATTGAGGGACTTTTCATTACCCATGCCAGCAACCTGTACGCTATAGGTCGTTCCCATGGTTGAGCCACTCATAACCTGAATAGTCGGATGAACACTCTGAGTACATGCTGATATCACCATGCTGACCCAGATAGTCATAATCATGCGGGAACGTTTATGAATAGTCTGAAAACACATACCTAATTTCTGCTTGTACTCGATTTATCATTGGAATGTACGACGTTATGTACTGGCAGCCTTATGCAAACAGCATCGCAATAGCTATACCACCAAGCATAGTCAGCATTGCTTTTCTAAATATTGCATCAGACACGAGCCCGAACATCTTTTTGCCAGCCCAGGTAGCAAGTATGAACAATGGAGCAAGCAATACAGAAAATCCAGCAATCTCAACCGTCACTATCCCATGTAGCAGATAAGTCACTAACGCAATAAAGGTTGTGACAACTAGAAAAACAATCATACTCGCGCGAGAAACACTGGCTGTATGTGAACCAGAAAGGTAATAAAGGATAACTGGTAGGCCGCCGAGGCCTGCTGCGCCGCTCATTATCCCACTGCTAAAGCCAGTGAGCATAGAAGCGTTACCGTATCTATCTGTTCCTGTATATCGCCAACCGATCGAGAGAGTAAAGACACACAACAAGATCAGACATGCTATCCATATACGCATGATCTCTGCATCGATATGAATCAGTAGCATTGCACCAACTGGTATTGAAATACACGCGAGTAATGACATGGGTATAACCGAACGCCAGTGACAATATTTCAGAGCCCCGGGTAATAATTGCACTGTCGGTATCAATTCCAGCACAACAACTGTGACTACCGCCACGAGTGGGTTATAGATCAGGCTCAGAATAGGAACCAGAACCATACCGGCGCCGAAACCTGAAAATCCGCGTACGCACCCAGCCACCACAACGGCTATTGCGGAAAGAAAAATGGTGCTTTCAATTGGCATTATATTCAGTTCCTTTATACACACCAGTCATCTCAATTCGGAAAAAATGAGCAATAAACATCGAATCTGCAACTTATTATAACATGTTATACTATGCTGGCAAATAAGCGCTGAATATGACTTATATAAGCCAGAGTGATAGGAATAGCAGTAGCTTTAAAACCGGCGTAAATAGCTAGAATGCGATCTTTGTGTACAAAAATAATAGCCATTTTCCAGGGTTATCATGCCAAGACAACTCTCCAGATAGCTACTTTACACATACAACTGCTCTTCATATTGAATTCAATACTGACTTGAGCGTCACATTCACAGTAGAGATATTTGTTTATTTGAGAGCTTGCTAATTTTTTCCGTGTTATTAAATGTATTTAAAAAAAGGCCATAAATAAGAACGCTCACTACCCGCGTTCCTACTCATTTAAAAATCTGGTTAGCTGCATATCCGCGTACCAGCATAGTGCATACATCCCCATATCGGTGCATGACAATGTTATGAACCTTTACATCTGCGGTCGTTTTTGCTGTGATTAAGCTGCAATTGCGTTGTTCCCTGTATTTGGCGTGCATCTTGCTGAACATACTCTCGATAGAAAAATAAAGGAATGAGCGATGACGGCTACCCGTTTCAAACTCGAGGTTCAGGCAACCGTTCCAAAACGGATAGCCCGATTATATGAACTTGCCAACGACCTTCTATATAGCTGGGATCGCGAGGCACGCAGCCTGTTTCACAGGCTCGACGAACAATTATGGGAGACAACCGGACATAACCCGAAGGTCTTCCTGCGACGCATCAACCAGGAAAAACTCAATGAAGCGGCTGAAGATCGCATCTTCATGCAGGACTATAACCGCGTGCTGTCATCCTATGACACTTACCTGGGTGAAGATGTAAACCCGGCTGTAAACGAATACCTGAAACCAGACAAGGATATGGTTGCATATTTCTGCGCCGAATTTGGTTTCCATGAGAGCTTCCCCATCTATTCGGGCGGTCTCGGCATCCTCGCTGGTGATCACTGCAAGGCTGCCAGTGATCTGAACGTCCCCTTTATCGCCATCGGCCTGCTCTACCGGCAGGGCTATTTCACCCAGACGATTAATGGCCAGGGCCAGCAACAGGCACACTACAACCCGACTGATTTTGCCGACCTGCCGGTTGAACCTGCTGTAGATGAGAATGGCAACGAAGTGCATATCCACATTGATATGCCAGGACGCACACTAGAGGTAAAAGTCTGGGTCGCCCGTGCCGGACATATTCGACTTTACCTGCTGGATACTGATCTACCTGCAAACACCGAAGATGATCGTGCCATTACCTACCAGTTATACGGTGGTGATATCCATACTCGCATCCAGCAGGAGATCGTACTCGGCATCGGTGGCGTCCGTGCTCTGCGCGCACTCGGCGCAAAACCGACTGTCTGGCATATCAACGAGGGGCATGCGGCCTTCATGATACTTGAACGTTGCCGTGAACATGTCAGTTCCGGTATGACCTTTAACAGTGCGCTCGAAGTCACAGCTGCAGGTACTATCTTTACGACTCATACGCCCGTGCCAGCTGGCCATGATATTTTCGAACACGCACTGGTCAAGGAGTACTTCGCCGATTTCACGAAACAACTCGGTATCGACATGAAGCACTTTTACAGGCTCGGTGCCAGCCCGCTTCATCCAAAAGGTTTTAACCAGACAGCACTTGGCCTGCGTGGTTCGCGTTACCATAACGGCGTCAGTCGTATCCACGGCCGTGTTGCCTCCGGTATGGAGGGCTATATCTGGCCACAGATCCCTGAACAAGAAAACCCGATGCGTTATGTGACGAATGGCGTACACGTACCCACCTTCCTGGCGCGTGAATGGGCCAACCTGTTTGACATGCGTTTCGGTGGTGGCTGGCGCAACGAGTTATTGAGTGAATCATTCTGGGAACAGATTGATGACATCCCGGACCAAACCTTCTGGAGCATGCGCCAGACACTCAAGAGTGCCATGCTTCAGGATGTGCGTGACCGCGCTATTCATCAATATGAACGCAATGGTTGCAGTACTCTACAGATCGAGCGCAATACACAGTTCCTTGAACCGGCACGAAATGATGTCCTGACGATTGGCTTTGCCCGTCGCTTTGCGACGTACAAGCGTGCGCTATTGCTGTTCGCCAATCCTGAACGGATTACCCGGTTACTCAATGACCCTGACCGCCCTGTCGTATTCGTGTTCGCAGGCAAGGCCCACCCACAGGATGAACCGGGACAGGACCTAATCCGTACCATTTATGATTTTTCACAACGCCCCGAATACGCCGGCAAGATCGTAATACTTGAAGGCTACGATATGGCACTGGCTCGCAAGCTCGTCTCAGGTGTTGATGTCTGGCTGAACACACCCGAGTACCCACTCGAGGCCAGTGGTACATCAGGTGAAAAGGCCGGTATTAATGGTGTCATCAACCTGAGTGTGCTCGATGGCTGGTGGGATGAAGGCTATAACGGTGATAACGGCTGGGCCATTTCACCCCATGAACCCGATTTTGATTCCCACTATCGTTACCATGAAGAAGCCAACGAACTGCTCGATATACTCGAGAACAAGGTCATCCCGACTTACTACCATCGTGACGGACATGGTTATTCCGAACCCTGGATCAATATATCCAAGGCATCCATGAAGTCACTCATGCCACGCTATAACTCGCAACGCATGGTCATGGATTACGTGCGTGATTTTTATGCCAAGGCTTGTCAGCAATGTCCCCTAATCAAAGGTGATAATCACCAGCTTGCCGATGAACTGGCCAACTGGAAGAACCATGTCAGTAAATGCTGGGACGGTGTAACAATACGCCGTGTAGACAAGGAAACCTGTGCAATTGGTTCTGGTGAGACACTGACTATCGAGCTTGCCATGAATATGAATGGTCTGGGTGTAAATGATATTATTGTTGAGTGTTTAATCAGTGACAGCGAAGACGATGACAGCCCGGTTCATGACACCTTACGGTTCAGTGCAGACGGTAATCTCGACAGTGGCGAAACCCTGTATCGGCTTGAACTGGAACCCAGCCTGTCCGGGTTACAGTTTTACCGGATACGCAGTTACCCGTATCACAAGAACCTCAACCACCGTTTTGAAACGGGCAAGATGATCTGGTTATAAATATTCTGTCATTGCGAACAATGTGAAGCAATCTCTTTAAGTAGGTCCGAATTTATTCGGACAGATAGATCGGCTTAGACGACTTCACTTTGCTCGCAATGACGTTATCGGTTCATTCCGGTTTATGGTGACGACCATACAGCGTGTTCAACCTGAGCAGGTAGGATGACAACGACTCCGGTACCTGTTGCCAGTTGAACTGCCAGCGCCAGTTACCTTTAGTCACGCCTGGCACGTTCATGCGTGCTTTATTATCCAGACCAAGCAGGTCCTGCATCGGTACGACGGCGGTCTGCGCAACCGAAGACAGGGTTGCACGGATCATTGGCCATGGCATGTCACTGGCCTTACAGGCAAAGTAATCATTGACCGCAGCACGGGTATGTTCATCCTGTCCCAGGTACCAGCCAAGCGTTGTCTCATTATCGTGTGTGCCCGAATAAACGACTGTGTCACATTCATGCTGGTGCGGCAGGTAGGCATTATTGACATCACCGTCAAATGCAAACTGCAGGATCTTCATACCCGGCAAATGGTAGCGATGACGCAGCGCCTCGACATCCTGCGTGATAATGCCGAGGTCTTCGGCCACGAGCGGTAATTCACCGAAATGTTTTTTGAAACTCTTGAACAACGCATCACCGGGCACCTTGACCCACTTGCCTTTAACCGCGAATTCCTCACGTGCCCTGATCTCCCAGCAGGCCTCAAAGCCACGGAAATGGTCAATACGCACGATATCGTACAACTCGAGCTGGCGCCGCATACGATCCAGCCACCAGTCAAAGCCGTTCTGTTCCATCACTGACCAATTGTAGAGCGGGTTGCCCCAACGCTGACCTGTTTCAGAAAAATAATCTGGCGGCACACCTGACACGACCTTCGGGTGTCCATTTTTCAATAACTGGAAGTTATCGCGGGCGGCCCAGACGTCTGAACTGTCATGCGAAACAAAGATTGGCATATCGCCAAAGATCTTGATGCCCCGTTCATCTGCGTACTCACGCAACACCTGCCACTGCCGATCAACAACGTATTGCTCGAAGATAATCTGCTCAATGTCTTGCGCATGTTTCTTGCGCACTGTCTGCATGGCGCGCTCACCCCTGTCACGCAGGGACTTTGGCCATTCATACCAGGGCTTGCCTTGCTGGTCGCGTTTAATGCATTCAAACAACGTGTAGTCATCGAGCCAGTACGCCTGTTTCTTGCTAAAACGTTTCAGGCGCTGCTTGTCCTGCTTGCTGGCATGTGTGTTGAAATGCGCATGCGCCATCTGCAACATAATCTCGCGGGTATGACTCGCACCTGCATCGAGCCAGTTCCATTCGTGCAACAAGTGTGGACTGATAAATTCAGTATTGAGTGCCAGGGCGGAACTGCCGATATAGGGTGAGCCGTTCTCATCCGTAGGATTCAACGGCAGGAGTTGCCAGAGGCTGAAACCTGAGACGGCCAGGAAATCGATAAAGTGGTAGGCATCGGGACCAAAGTCACCACACGGTAACGATGTCGGGTGACATAAGACACCGGATTGACGTACAGCAAACGTTGAGGTGTGCATGATATACCGCCCTACCCCTGCCCTCGTCGCATCGCCCCGCCCTGCTCCGGACTACCGCTGCCATGGGTAAAGGCATGTGACAGCGCTTCAGGTGGCTCGACACCGAGGATGGCATACAGGTGCGCAAGGTGCAGACGGAACAGGTGTTCAAAATCACTCACCGCCTCGGCAGGATTGTAATCACCAAACCACCAGAACCAGTCTGATCCTTCACACAATGCCAGTTGCTGTGTAGCAGCCTCGCGATCATCTTCGCTGAGATGCTTCGAGGCCATAACTACATCGTAGGCGCGTTTTGCTTCGATGAGCAGATCCCAGCCACGGTTCTTGTCTGGATCGCCGATCCAGGTTGAAAACGTCCCATACACCCAACTACCGGCAACCATGTTGTCCATGTGTGCGGGTTTAACGCCGCCTGCAAGGCAGTCACTGAATGTCGTCAGTTCAAGCGCGGGATGCGCTGCGAGTTTTTCATACAAGGCATTTAAAAAGTAATAGCCATTACATGGATAGTGTTCCCAGGCATTCTCGCCATCCAGAATAATCGACACAACATGTTGCTCCGGGTGCTTGCAGGATGCGGCAATGTTTTCGATATGACCCACCAAATTAGCTACCGCATCATCGGCATGCCAGTTGGAATAGGTAAAGCCAATCAGATCAGACAAGCCATCATCACGGAAGAAACATGCAACATCACTCTTGCCAACACGATAAGGTTTGTACAAGCCGTGTTCATGTTCAACTTCATCGCCACGCTGCAAGGCCGACATGCTGTTGCGTAACACAGACTCACCGGTGGCTGCCCATTGCAGGTCATAGTCACCCAGTACGGCCAGCGTATCAGTGCTGACGCTACCTTCTGATGGCCAGCATCCTGTCGGACGCTGACCAAAATATTTTTCAAATACAGTCAGCCCTTGTTCAATGTGCCAGCGGGCACGCTCTTCACCCTTCGGGTAACGACGCGCACCCGGCAGATCGGCATCCGGCATCGCATCCCATGTTGAATTCAAATCTAGCAGCAATGGCACAATCGGGTGCGCATACGGGTTCATAGATAGCTCGATACGTCCCTGTTCGGCAAGCTTGCGATAACGCGGGATAACACCATTGATGAGTTCAGCAATAATTGCGACAAGTTGTTGTCGATCATGCAGAGTGTAGTCATGACCTTTTTCAACCAGTTCTTTGACCTGGCTGTTGTTGCGGTGCGCGGTCTCGGCAAGCCAGACGAGGTGATACCAGACCAGGATATCGACAATAAACTGGTCATTCAGGTAATGCAGCATACCCGGTTCTTCGTCAATCTTGCGCGCAATGTCCACCAGGCGACTGAAGTTCTCATTCGGCAGGATTAACTGCTGTTCGTTCGCACGCGTACATTGTCGTACCAATTCGATTTTATGCTCAGCATGATTTGGCAGGGTCGGTGAAGCCAGTGCCGCCAACAGCGGGTCATGAATACTCTCACCATGGGCAAGAAAGCCGTTTAGCTGTTGTGCATAGTCATCAATCTGTTCAAGCAGAATCGGTGCGAAATTGACCACCGCACGGGCATTATCGTGTGCCTCGAGTACAGCGGCCATATCCACATAGTCTTTCATTGCATGCAGGTAGGTCCAGGGTAACTGGTACTGCCCGCTTGCGAAATCACGATAGTGGGGCTGGTGCATGTGCCAGCACAGCACCACCTTGAACCGCTTATCTGACATGATGTAATTCCTGCCCCAGCATTTCTGGTGTCACCAGCGTGATGCCATTGGGTGTAACGTAAAACCGCTCTGCATCTTTTTCAGGATCTTCACCTATGACAGTACCGTCCGGGATAATACAGCCCTTGTCGATAACGACACGGCGTAGGTAACAATTCTGCCCTATTCTTACATCAGGTAGAACTACTGCGTCCTTGATAACACTGTAGGAACGAACCATCACATTTGAAAAAAGTAACGAGTGTCGCACGGTCGCACCGGAGATAATGCAGCCCCCGGATACCATCGAGTCTACCGTCATGCCACGACGATCATCCCGATCATGCACAAACTTGGCGGGGGGGAACTGTGACTGGTAGGTCCAGATTGGCCATTCTTCGTCATAAAGATTCAACTCAGGTGTTACGCCAATCAATTCAAGGTTAGCCTCCCAGAAGGCGTCCACGGTTCCGACGTCACGCCAGTATGCCTGCTTGCCTGTTTCAGGGTCGCGAAACGGATATGCAACGACGCGGTTTTTCTTGATCACCCTGGGCAGAATGTCATTGCCAAAATCATGACTTGAATACGGTTCATCAGCATCACGAATGAGTTGTTCATAGAGGAATTTCGCATTAAAGATATAAATCCCCATTGACGCGAGCGCCATGGTGTCATCACCGGGTATCGGTGTCGGGTGTTCCGGCTTTTCGTTAAATTCCTTGATCACTTGTCCCTCATCCACGGTCATCACGCCAAACTGGGTGGCGCGTTCAATAGCCACTTCGATACAGCCGACAGTTAAATCGGCCCCTTGCTCTACGTGGTAAGCAAGCATCGGGCCATAATCCATTTTGTAGATATGATCGCCCGCGAGGATGAGGATGTATTTCGGATCGTGGATGCGCACGATATCAAGGTTCTGGTAAATTGCATCAGCCGTGCCGGCATACCATGAAGTCTCGATGCGTTGCTGGGCAGGTAACAGTTCAACAAACTCGCCAAACTCACCACGCAGGTATGACCAGCCCTGTTGCACATGACGAATGAGTGAATGCGCCTTGTACTGGGTCGCAACGCCAATCCGGCGAATGCCCGAGTTCACACAATTCGACAACGGAAAATCAATAATACGAAACTTGCCACCAAAGGGAACGGCAGGTTTAGCTCGCCATAGCGTCATCTGCTTGAGACGCGAACCGCGCCCACCGGCAAGGATTAATGCAAAGGTATCCCGTGTCAGCCGACTGACAAAACGGGGTGTCTGACCTATCTTCAACTCATGCCTCCATCTTCCATCTACTACACTCCTTGTTCAGGGTTACGATGTTTGCACTATTCTTGCATTGGATTATGACAAGACGCTTACTTCGTTGTATACGTTACGACCCGCCACAATGTCATGCTATGGTATCCTGACAGGACAGGTCAAATATGTACTTATAATCAACCAAGTGTAGACCATAACGTTACCCAGGGACGTAATGAGTAAATCATCCGACAAAAATAATGCGCCTGAACGGGGCACTGTAACGGCTAAACAGCCCCAACTGAGTGCAGAGTTGCAGGCAGTTCGAGATGCCCGGCATGCTGATCCCTTCTCTGTACTAGGCCTGCATACGGAAAATAACCACACAATAATACGCGCCTTTTTGCCTCACACAGAATTCGTCAAGGTAATTGAAATGGGTACTGTCCTTGAACGCATCCCGGGCAGTGATTTTTTTATCAGTGAGCCTATAACCGACTCACTTCCTGAACACTATCAGCTGGAAACGACAGATTCAGATGACACACGCCACCAGTTCTATGATCCGTATTGCTTCGCTCCCCAGCTCAGTGACTTTGATATCTACCTGTACGGAGAAGGTCATCACTGGCGTGCCTGGCACTGGCTCGGTGCTCACATTCACGAGGTGGATGATATTGAAGGCGTACTGTTTGCCGTGTGGGCACCGAATGCCGAGCGTGTCAGCGTGGTCGGTGATTTTAATCACTGGGATGGGCGCTGCCACCCGATGCGGTTGCGTGAAGGCAGCGGTGTATGGGAACTGTTCATCCCCGGGCTGGTGTCAGGTGAACTTTACAACTTTGAGGTTCGTACAGCGACTGGCGATATTCTTCTGAAAAGTGATCCGTATGCACGACAGTTCGAATCCTCCTCCGCCACGGCGAACCGCATTGTGCCACCGAGTCACTATGAATGGTCTGATACACACTGGCTGGATCAGCGCCAACATCATGACTGGTTGCATGCACCACTTTCAATCTACGAAGTACATCTCGGTTCGTGGCAACGCGATGCTGACAACAACATGCTCAGCTACCGTGAACTGGCTGAACGGCTGGTCGAACATGTGACCTACATGGGCTTTACCCATGTCGAGTTGTTACCGATTGCCGAACATCCCTTTTATGGCTCATGGGGCTACCAAACTACCGGTTACTACGCACCTTGCTCACGTTACGGCAACGAAGATGACCTGCGTTACCTGGTCGACCTGTGCCATCAGAATAATATCGGCGTTATTGTTGACTGGGTACCTGCACACTTCCCCAAGGACGCACATGGCCTGGCGCGTTTCGATGGTACCGCATTATATGAGCACGCCGATCCACGCCGTGGTGAACACCGTGACTGGAATACCCTGATCTTTAATTATGGTCGTCATGAAGTCAGCAATTTCCTGATCGCCAATGCGCTCTACTGGCTTGATGAGTTTCATATCGATGGCCTGCGCGTCGACGCTGTAGCATCAATGCTGTACCTCGACTTCGCGCGCGAGAAAGATGACTGGTTGCCAAACCGTGAAGGTGGCCGCGAAAATATCGAAGCGGTCGAGTTTATTAAACAGCTGAATATCGTCAGCCACGAGCAATTCCCCGGCACGATAATGATGGCTGAAGAGTCAACTGACTGGCCAATGGTGTCACGCCGTACTGACCAGGGTGGACTTGGCTTCAGTATGAAGTGGAACATGGGCTGGATGCACGATGTGCTCGACTATATGGAACTCGAGCCTGTGCATCGACGCTACCATCACAACAAGCTCACATTCGGCATGATGTACAACATGAATGAAAACTTCATTCTGCCCTTTTCACATGATGAAGTCGTACATGAGAAGGCCTCCCTGCGCTACAAGATGAGTGGTGATGAATGGCAGCAGTTTGCCAATCTGCGCCTGCTCTACCTGCTCATGTATAGCCACCCAGGTAAGCAATTGCTGTTCATGGGTAACGAGTTTGGCCAGGGTTCGGAATGGAATCATGACCAGTCGCTCGACTGGCACCTGCTTGACTACCCCTCACACCAGGGGCTGATGAAACTGGTCAGTGACCTGAACCATATCAACCGTTCCCATCCTGCCCTGCACTATTATGATTTCGAAGAACAGGGCTTCAAATGGATTAACTGTGATGATGACGCGCAGTCAGTACTGAGCTTTAAACGTATGAGCGATGATGAAACGGTTATCATCATCCTCAATTTCACTCCTGTACCCAGGCCAGGCTACCGCATTGGCGTCGATGAAGCCGGGCACTACAGCGAACTGCTGAATACCGATTCTGAATTGTACGGCGGCACTAATATGGGCAACCACCATGGTTGCCAAACAAACAACCAGTCGTGGATGGACTATCCCTGTTCCATCGCTGTTGACCTGCCACCACTGGCGGGAATTATTCTAAAACGCACTACCTGAAACAGCTATTACTCTTCTGTATCCGTCATAAGTTCATCCGCTGACACAGTCAGGTGGTAGCGTTCTTTCGCAATCGTATGGATGTTCTCGGCAAACTGCGGGTGATCCTTCAGGATACGACCGAAGTCTGATTTCTTCAGTACGAACAGGTCACACAGTGTCTTCGCACGGATTGTTGCAGTACGTGGTGTTGACATGAGAATGCCAATTTCACCAAAGAAGTCACCGTCCTTGAGCGTCTTGATCACATTATTATCGCCATCGAGAACCTCGACCTCGCCACGACAGATCATGTACATTTCGCTGGCGATATCTCCCTGCTGGATTATAATTTCACCCTCTTCCGCGGTGGTTGAGCGCAGCGCCATAATGATCGAGTTCAGCAACAGTGGTTCAGCACCCTCGAACAATGGTAATTGTTCAAGCACATCCGGTGTAATGACCTCGAACCACTTTCGACCATCTTTTTCGATGAGGTCGTTAGCCGCCTTCGGCCCCCATGAGTTACGGGTATAGTTCGGGAAATCTTCAGCAGGTGTTGATTCCCAGTAATTAAGAATCGGCTGGGCAATCTCCCATGCAGCTTTAACCAGATCGCCTCGTGAAAATAATGTCGCATCGCCATGCGTACAGGAATACACCATAACTTCATACCCGGTATAGCGTGATGCCTTGAAATTATCACCATAGTTAAAGGCCATATCGACATTCTGTAACTGCAAAGTTGGCCCTGGAATCTTGGCCTGGAATAAAAGCTCAATCGCCTGGTAAGGCTGAACGTGGAAAACCAGTCTGTTAGGGGCGAGATTATCAACGGTTGTACCTTCAAAGATACGTTCCGGTGCCTTCTTGAATTCAACGACGACCTCGGTACCACGCTTCCACAGTGCCTTACCTGAGCGCAGGTAGATCGGTACACCTTCCCAGCGCCAGTTATCAATCATAAGCTTCGCCGCAGCAAAGGTTTCAGTATTCGACTCAGGGTTAACATCCTTTGACTGACGGTAACCCGGTTGATCAACCTCGCCATCATCAGTATAGGAGGGGCCATACTGGCCACGCACAACATTCTCCGCAACTTCATCCTCATCATAAATACGCACAGATTCAAGTAACTTGGCTTTTTCATTACGTATTGAGTCTGGCTTGAATGACCCCGGCGTTTCCATGCACAGGTAGGCCAACATCTGGAACATGTGGTTCTGCATCATGTCACGCAGTACACCCGAGCTGTCGTAGTAACCGCCACGTGATCCGACATCTACCGCCTCACAGACGTTGAACTGGATATTATCAATATGGTGTTTGTTCCAGAGTGGTTCGAACATCCCGTTAGAGAATCGAAATGCGAGCAAATTTTGTACCGTTTCCTTACCAAGATAGTGATCCACACGGTAGATCTGATCTTCATTCCAGTTTGCAAGCACCGCCTTGTTTAGTTCAAGTGCTGACTCAAGATCTGTGCCAAACGGTTTTTCAACAATGATGCGTTTCCAGCCATCACCATCCTGGAAGCCAGCTTTATGAAGGTTGTCACAAATCATGCCGAAGAAACGTGGCGCCATCGCGAAGTAGAACAAGATATTGCCACCGGCCTGGTATTTCTCATTCAACTCGGCAACAGTCTTCATCATGTTTTTGTAATGCTCCGGGTCATCAAGACCACCCGGCAGAAAATTAAAGCGACTCATGAGTTCATCACAAGCCGGCTCATCAAACTCCTTACGTGTATGGAAACCTCTCAGGCCATTTTCTTCGCTCGCCATGCTTTCGCGAAATTCTTCGTTACTGATTTCGCTACGCCCGGTACCCAGTACAGCGAAGTTGTCGGATAACAGACCGTCACATGCCAGGTTATACAAGGCCGGGACCAGCAGGCGCTTGGTCAAATCACCGGATGCACCGAAAATCACCATGATGCAGGGTTCGCTCGGTGGACTTACTCCTTGTGACTCAATTCCCATTGACCCTATTACCTGTGCACTTTCTGACATTACAGTATCTCCAGTTTACTACGTGGTTTTATTCATTATTTTAGGCCACTAATGTGGCTCATCATTAATTGATTAATCTTTTTTCAGTTCCAGTGATGCGGAATTAATACAGTAACGCATCCCGGTTGGCTGTGGGCCATCCGGGAACACGTGCCCAAGATGCGAGCCACACTTCCTGCAATGAACCTCTTCACGACGCATACCATGACTCGTATCAAACTCTGATTCAACGGCCACATCATTAAGCGGTTGCCAGAAACTCGGCCAGCCGGTACCTGAATCAAACTTCGTATCTGAATCAAACAGCGGTTCTCCACAACACACACATGTGTAGACACCTTTGTCCTTGCAATCATGATACTTCCCGGTAAAAGCACGTTCGGTGCCATGCTCGCGACAGACCTGAAACTGCTCAGCAGTGAGTTTCTCACGCCACTGATCTTTGGTGATATTTTTCGGTTCGTCTTTACTCATTCTACTGGCGATTCTTTTTATAGTGGTTAATAAGCCCATTAGTCGATGCATCGTGTGAGGTTATACCTGAGTCATCCCTGAGTTCGGGCTGAATCACCTGCGCAAGCTGTTTGCCCAGCTCAACGCCCCACTGGTCGTAAGAATTAATTCCCCAGATCATACCCTGTACAAATATCTTGTGCTCATACATCGCGATCAACATACCCAGGCTATGCGGGGTGACCTTCTGCAACATAATGGAATTGGTGGGTTTGTTCCCGGGGAACACCTTGTGCGGCAGCAGGTTCTCCAGATCTTCACCTGACATACCCGCAGCTTCAAGTTCAAGCCGGGCTTCTGTTGACGACTTGCCGCTCATCAGTGCCTCAGTCTGGGCAAAGAAATTCGACATAAGTATCGGGTGATGTTCACCACGCGGGTTATGCGTTTCAATCGCGGCAATAAAATCACACGGGATAAACTTGGTACCCTGGTGAATCAACTGGTAGAAAGCATGCTGGCCATTCGTGCCAGGCTCACCCCAGATTACCGGACCGGTTGAATAGTCGACCACCTTACCATCACGGTTAACCCGCTTGCCATTACTCTCCATATCACCCTGTTGAAAATAGGCTGCGAAACGATGCAGGTACTGATCATACGGCAGGATAGCGAGTGTCTGGGCACCGAAGAAATTGTTGTACCAGACCCCTAGCAAGGCCATGATCACCGGTAGGTTATCTGCATAATCCGTATTCAGGAAATGCTGATCCATCTCGTGCGCACCGCCGAGCAGCTCTTCAAAATTATCCATACCAATGGCCATCGCAATCGGCAGGCCAATCGCACTCCATAATGAATAACGGCCACCGACCCAATCCCAGAACTCGAACATGTTGTCCGTATCAATACCAAATGCAGACACCGCTTCAGCATTCGTAGACAAGGCGACAAAGTGCCTGGCAACCGCTGATGTATCACCAGCAGCATCGAGTAACCACTCGCGCGCTGTCGTCGCATTGGTAATGGTTTCCTGGGTCGTAAAGGTCTTGGAGGCAACAATAAACAGCGTTGTCTCTGGATCACACTTGAGCAATGTCTCAGCCATGTGTGTACCGTCAATATTCGAAACAAAGTGCATAGCCAGATTTCGCCGGGTATAAGGTTTGAGGGCTTCGGTTACCATCACAGGGCCAAGATCGGAACCACCGATACCGATATTCACAACATCGGTAATCGCCTTGCCTGTATATCCCTTCCAGTCTCCGCTACGTACCGAATCGGTAAAACCACGCATCTTGTCCAGTACGGCATTGACACTGGGCATAACATCTTCGCCATCAACCATGATTGGCGTATTACTGCGGTTACGTAATGCGACATGCAGAACTGCACGCACTTCGGTGTTATTGATCTTTTCTCCGCAGAACATCTTCTGCGCCTGACCCTTGATATCACATTGACTGGCCAGATCGATGAGTAACTTCATCGTTTCAGGGTTGATGATGTTTTTGGAAAAGTCGAGCAGGATATCGCCACAGCTTCTCGAAAATGTCTCGAACCGATCTGAGTCGGCAAGGAACATATCCCGCATATGCTGGTTGGAAATCTTGCCGTAATGATCTGATAGCGCCTTCCACGCCAAAGAATCAGTCAACGCTGACATAGTGCTCACCCCACATTATTATTTTTTTAAATACAGGTAACCCTGTATGTTTAATTACTCACTGTCACCGCCATGTTCGGAGACAAGAATCTTTTCAATTTCAGTCAGTACTGTTTGCACATCACTCTCTGACTCAGGACGCGTCCTGGCATAATCTGTACGCTGCTTGCGTTCATGCGCAACCAGGTCAATGCGCTCGCGGATATCCGGGTAGGCCTTGATAAAATCGAGAAACTCCTGACACCCCAACCGCACAAGCTCCATTTGTGTCACTGCAGAAACCGATGCCGCACGCGGTGCGCCTGTCAGCAATGACCATTCTCCGAAGTAGTCACCAGCTCGCAACAGGGCCAGGTTGAGTTCAGTATCATCAACATCCGTATGCACACGTGCAACACCGTAGTTAATAATATAAATGGCATCACCCTGCTCCCCTTCCCGGATCAACTCCTCACCTTTTTTTGCTGTGACCAGTGACGCCACCTCTCCCATATCCTGTAACACTTCTTCCGAGAGTGTTGAAAAGATATTCACCGACTTGAGTGCCGTATTGATGGTACGGTTATGGTAGCGCTCAAACACCGCATCGCGAAGCACCGGCACCTCATCTATCAATTCACCAAGGACCTCCCCGGGTATTTCCAGTACGACGGAATTTTTGATTACGGTGACGGTGGCAATGCGAGGCATCATGAACAGGGCGGCAATTTCGCCAAACACTTCACCCGAGTAAAGCTTACCCAGTGATATCGTATTGTTCTGTACTTCTTCGGTCACTTCAACCGCGCCATTCAGCAATACAAATACACTGCTATCGCGCTGGTATTGCTTACATAATATATCTCCCGGGCTGACAACCCGCACTGTTCCCCCGTGCATCAGGTATTCCCGATCTTTCTGGCTCAGCAAGTCACCGAAGATCGGATTCTTCTTCATCGCACGATGCATTGAATCAACAATCGCACTCATATCCGGCATGACATACTCCTTAATATATTTTTATATCCGTTCGACAGGATGCATATTTTACTCAGCGTTCCAGTGTAAACGGTGATGCAGGTCACGCGCCTGTCATTCAGGCCATGCAGCAGCATCCATCATAACAAGGGTATTTGCTGCATTGATTGTCGCAATTGGCAGGTTCTCGCCTGCACGCCAGCGTGTCAATGGTTCCTGCTTGCCGGCACCTGTGATCAGCATGAGCAGCTCAGCTGTATTCGCGAGGCTGGCAGCACTCAGACTAACACGATCCGGGGGGGGCTTGGGGGCATCATGCACTGCATGTACGGCTTCGTCTTCATTGTGAACATGTCCCGGGAACAGGCTGGCCGTATGACCGTCTTCGCCCATACCCAGCAGTACCATATCAAACGGTAATGCTGCCTCGACGATACCCGTGTATGCCTGGGCAGCAGACTCAGCCCCTTGCTCGGCAGGGATTGCGTAGACCTGGTCTGACGGAATGGGCACATGCGCAGTCAACGAGCGGGCTGCCATCACACTATTGCGATCACTATCATCTACGGGCAGGCAACGTTCATCACCAATGTAGACATGCCAGTTTGACCAGTCTGAATCACTCGCGGCGAGTGCCCGGTAACAGGCCTCTGGTGTCGTACCACCAGCCAGTACAATCTTGAACGCACCGTGTTCGGCAATTGCCTGTTCGGCAGCTGCGAGAATGCGCACACAGGCTGACGCCGCAACCGCATCGCCATCCGGGTAAATTTTATATTCGGGAAAGCTCACTGCAATATCCTTAAAGTCTTTGTTTTATTCTTTGTCCTGCTCCGGCTCAAGTGAATGGCGCCAGTAATGAGTCTCGCTATCAAACAACCTGCGTGATTCGACCGGCCCCCATGTGCCCGCCTGATAGGTGTTGATATACTCGCGTTCCATAGACCAGACCTTCAATACCGGGTCAACCACACGCCAGGCCCATTCAACTTCGTCATAACGCAGGAACAGCGTACTATCGCCCTCGATCACATCAAGCAGCAAATCTTCGTAGGCGTCAGTGGGTGCCTCACCTTCATTTCGGTAGCTTGCATCCAGGCTGGTCATGCGAGTTTTCATTTCCAGCCCGGGTTCCTTAACAGACAATTCCATACGCAGGCACTCGGTCGGCTGTATACCCATCAATACCCAGTTGGCATGCATGACCTCAATCTGTGTATTACGGAAAAGTTGTTGCGGTGGATGCTTAAACTTGATGCTCACGGCAGACTGACCACGCGCAAGACGCTTGCCAGTACGCAGGTAAAACGGCACGCCGCGCCAACGCCAGTTATCGACATACAGTTTCATCGCGGCATAGGTTTCATTGACACTGTCATCAGGAACCTTGTCTTCTTCAAGGTAACCGTTAACACGCTTGCCATCCAGCACCCCGCTTGAATACTGCGCGCGAAACGCATGTGCATGAACGGCATTCTGGGGGATCGGGCGGATGGACTTCAGTACCTTGACCTTTTCATCACGGATGGCTTCGGGTTCCATCGACACGGGTGGTTCCATCGCGACCATCGTCATGAGCTGCAACAGGTGACTCTGGATCATGTCACGCAACGCCCCGGCGCCGTCATAATAATCGGCACGGCCACCTACGCCTAGTTCTTCGGAATGCGTGATTTGAACATGCTCGATATAGTTACGGTTCCAGAGCGGTTCCAGGAGCAGGTTGGCAAAGCGGAACACGAGTACGTTCTGCACGGTGCCTTTACCAAGATAATGATCAATCCGGTAGATCTGGTGTTCCTTGAGGTACTTCTCCATGCTCTTTTGCAGCACGGTTGCACTTTCAAGATCGTAACCAAACGGTTTCTCAACCACGACACGACGCCAGCCATGATCTTCGGTCAGCAGGTCGACACCGCTCAGGTTGCGAATCACCATGCTGAAGTCAGCCGGTCGTATCGACATATAGAACGCGATGTTCTTCGGGAATTCTGCAGACTCCATGATGAGCCTGCTCATCTCCTCGTAACTGGCCTGTTCGGTCAGGTCGCCCCTGAAATATTGCAGACGAGCAGAGAATTTCGCAAAGGTGTCATCATTGATGCCGCCACGCGCCTTGTCAGTAACCCAGCTGCGTACCTCATCGATACACTGC
>Ga0316207_10000418_pt1 | contig 71817 bp, 56 predicted proteins | sample 6weekpyrite_MG_FD_204943 | JGI IMG/M metagenome (GOLD analysis project Ga0316207, IMG submission 204943) | Microbial mat bacterial communities from mineral coupon in-situ incubated in ocean water Damariscotta River, Maine, United States -... | ecosystem: Environmental > Aquatic > Marine >... | reverse complement strand
AGGCGGCATTCTCACCACCATGACCCGAGTCACCCAGATGGGCCTGACCAAACATCAATGAATCACGAAAATCAGAAACATCAGTGCCATCACGCAACAGCTGGAAATACCAGGCACCATCCACCGTGTCGCCATACATCACCGCACCGTGAATTTTATTATCTTTCAATACCACTTTTTTATAAACACCGCGGGCAACGTCCTTAACCACCAGATCTTCAGTGCTCTCATCACCAATGAAATCACCTGCTGAAAACAGATCAATACCGGTCACCTTCAATTTGGTTGAGGTTACCGAACCCTCGTAAAGGCCAATACCGTACTTGGCTAGATGGTTGGCGCAGACCTTACCCTGTTCAAACAGCGGTGCCACCAGACCATAAGTCTCACCGCGATGCTGCACACACTCACCGACAGAATAGATCTTCGGATCAAAGGTCTGCATAGTGTCGTTGACCACAATACCGCGTTCACAGTGCAGACCAATCTTCTTGGCCAGTTCAATGTTGGGACGAATACCCGCCGCCATCACCACGATGTCAGCAGAGATCTCCAGGCCATCTTTAAAACGTACCGCTTTAACACACTCATCACCCAGAATCGCCTCGGTCTGGGTCGCCATCAAAAACTGCAAGCCCTTCTCTTCCAGCGACTGCTGCAACATGCGGCCAGACACCTCATCCATCTGTCGTTCCATCAGCGTATCGGTTAGATGCACCACAGTCACATCCATACCCTGAATCTTCAGACCATTGGCCGCTTCAAGACCCAGCAGGCCACCACCAATCACCACCGCATGTTTACGGCTGCTGGCAGTGTCCAACATGGTGTCGACATCTTTGATATCACGAAATCCAATCACGCCCGGCAGCTCATGGCCCGGCACAGGAATAATAAAAGGGTTAGAACCGGTGGCCAACAACAGACGGTCATACGACTCTTCAGTGCCATCATCAGCAATCACCTTGCGGCCCTTACGATCAACATCAACCACCGTTTTACCCACATGTAGCTTGATGTTGTTCTCTTCATACCACTCAAGGGTATTCAGCATGATGTCATCAATGGTCTTCTCACCCGCCAACACCGGCGACAGCAAAATACGGTTGTAGTTACCGTAAGGCTCAGCACCAAACACGGTGATGTCATACATATCCGGCGCAATCTTCAGCAACTCTTCAATGGTGCGCACACCCGCCATGCCGTTACCGACCAATACCAACTTTTCTTTCATACCCTGCTCCAAATCAAGAAACCAATCCTATTAATAGAGCTACAGCAAAGCCTGTGCCAGAAAACAGAGTGCAACACTAAGCTATTGAGTTTATTAGGTGAAATAACAAAAATGAACCAGCTTAGGGCGCTATGGCAAGCCATTCCAGCACACTATTGATGCAGAAGCGCCCCATAAAGGTGCGTAAGTAAGATCGCCAGCTATCCCACATTTAGAATGGTGATAGACTCAAAACAGGCGCGTTAAATTTCTCAAAACTTTTCTCTTAAGAGGACACAATGACCAATCGTCATAGAACACACAGTTCAAACTGGTTTATAGCTCTATTCACCTTCTTCTCTGTGCTTATAACTGGTTGTGGCAGTGATAGTGGTGGCGACAAAACTGCAACACTACGTGGTACCGCTGCTACAGGCGCGGCCATTGTTGGCCACATCGAAGTAACTGATGCAAATGGAGCAATGCTCAGTAATGTCTCTATCAACGCTGATGGTAGCTTCACTGCTGATGTCACCAACATGTCTCCACCCTTCATTCTTATGGCAGTCCCTGACAATGGTGGCCAGACTGAATACTCATTTGCTGATACAGAAAACTTAACTGTCAACATCACACCGCTAACAACCCTTGCAATGTATCTAGCCAATGGAGAGCAGGACCTGGGCGCCTTAGCATCAAACTGGGTTACACAATCTAGTCAAATTACATCAGAAGCACTAGAAGCTGCTAAAACACGAGTCAACCAGAGCTTCAGTGCTAAATTCGAGGAAAAAGGCCTAAATGCCGAAACATACAATTTTTTCTCAACAGTTTTTAATACTGATGCTACCGGCATTGATGCTGTTATGGATAGCATCTCCATCAATATCAACATGGCAGAGAACATCACTGAGATTAAAGTAGATGGAGTTGCATTCTCATTCGAAACTGATGATTCAAATACCGATAACAATAATAGCATTGACATCGATTCGAGCAATGACACTACCAGCAATTATTTTTCAGGCGATATTGTCGGTATACATATTGTTAAAGATAACTGTGAAATTGATGCAGGTGAAAGATGGACTTTGCTTATCACAGGCACCAATACGCTCGAGGAAAGAGCAGAACTTAAAGCCAAAGAAGAAACCTTCAACTGTCTATCAGTGCCAGAAGACTTTAATGCGGTTGCTGAACAGATTAATGAACTATATTCCAATTCAATAGCCGATAGCCATCTGACACATGTCTCAAGCAGTGATACTGAGGTCATCTATGAATCAACTATATTATCTACTTGGACTAACGGGGTCAGTAGCTTTACCACCTCTGAATATAGAAAATACACTTTCACAAAAAATTAAACTGTAGAATTAAAGGGGACTAATTAAGGACTGCGGCTCGAATTAGAAGGCAAGCAAATGAATAATTTTGTTGATAGAAAACCCGCCCATTCAAGAAGAATGATTAGAACAAGAAAATTGGAATGTTTATGAAAATAAGATCCGCGCTGGTTCTGGCTACTTTTTTTATGTGTACTAGCGGCTGTTCAACTTATAAAACATTGGAAGTAACAACGACGAATAGCCCGAAAGTATTCAGTGGTACACGACTTAATTTAAATGCTATACAAAAAAATAATGTGGCGTTAAGGAAATTCAAAGTAAGCCCGCCAAAATACCCATTAGTAGACTTGCCAGCAAGTTTCATGCTCGACATGGTGGTTTTGCCGGCGACAGGGACTATGTCCATTTATGAAGCTATTATCGACTAAATAGCAAGTAGCCCGGAAAGCCCCACAGGGCATAAAAAAGAGGACAACAGGGCTGTTATTTCCCGGATTCCGCTTTTATTTATGCCCTTTAGGTGCTTCATCTAGGCTACATTCTATAATTACATGATCATACCCAGACACCTCCAAGAGGAGATTATGAATGGATTCATTAATAAGCACGGACTGGCTGAGCCAACATCTCGATGACCCTGATTTGGTGCTACTTGATTGCAGCGTTAATCAGCTGCCGGATGATGACGGTGGCTTCCACAATGTCAGTGGCCGTACCGAGTATGAAAAAGGCCACATTCCCTCCGCTGGCTTCGCTGATCTCAAGGGTGACCTCTGTGATGCCAACAGCACTATCGAGTTTGCTGTGCCGATGCCTGAGCAATTCTGTGCCGCGATGGGCGCACTGGGTGTTGGTGATAATTCCCGGGTTGTGCTCTACGACACCAGCTATTCGGCCTGGGCTGCGCGGGTCTGGTGGATGCTGCGTTGGGTTGGCTTCGACCGTGCGGCTCTTCTGGACGGCGGCCTGAAGGCCTGGACTGCTGAGGGCAGGCTTCTCTCGGCCGAACCGGCCAATCGCGCTGTGAAACAGCTCACCCCTACTCCCCGTCCGCAATTGATCGCTGATCGCGATGAGGTGTTGACCAGCATTGACGACGACACTGTGAATCTCATCGATACATTGCCTGCGCCGTATTACCGCGGTGAAGCCACCCTCTACGCCCGCCCCGGACATATCCCCGGCGCATCAAACATCTGCGGACTGGATCTGCTTGATGAATCGGGCCGTTACAGATCAAACGAAGAACTGGCTGCCCTGCACGATGGCGACCAAGATGCCCGCACCATCACCTACTGTGGCGGCGGCATTATGGCCTCTGCAAACGCCTTTGCCATGACTCGACTTGGCTTCACCAATGTTGCGGTCTACACCGCCTCGCTGCAGGAATGGGCTGCCGACCCAGCCTTGCCGATGGTTGTTGAGACAGCCGAATAAAATGAACGATGAAGTTGCAGCACAAAAAAATGTAGTCATTTCATCAATTAGTTAGGTTTCACGAAGGGAACATCGACATGGCAGAGTTGAAGTTAATATTAGGCAACAAAAACTACTCATCCTGGTCTCTGCGGCCTTGGATATTTATGAAGCAAAACGGGATTAATTTCGATGAAAAGCGAGTTGCCCTATTCACGGAATCTAGCGCTGATAAGTTAGCAGAATACGGCTCTGACTTAAAAGTGCCAATATTGAAGGATGGTGACCTGGTGATATGGGACTCATTGGCTATTCTTGAGTATGTTTCTGAAAAATATTTAGATTCTAAAGGCTGGCCTTATGATGCAACTGCTCGGGCAGTTGCCAGATCAGTGAGTGCTGAAATGCATTCCAGTTTCATTAATGTCAGAAATGAGCTGCCAATGAACTGTCGAAAAAAGTTTAATAACATCAAACTGTCTCAAAATGCGAAGCGAGAGATTGAACGAATCAAATCCCTTTGGCGTAAATGCAAAACTGAGTTTGGGCAAGAAGGCGAATGGCTATTTGGACAATACTCTATAGCTGATGCAATGTTTGCCCCAATCGCACTTCGTTTTGATGGCTATAACATCCCTCTTGATGGTGTAGAAGAAGCCTATGTAAACAGTGTTTTGTTGCAACCATGCATCATCGATTGGATAGAGGCCGGAAAGCTTGAGAAGGAAGTTATCGAGGCGGACGAAATTTAAACCTAGCAGTGGATGGCGACATAACACGCCACTACAGTGTCATAATGACTATAAAAGAAACAATGCATATTTAGAGTTAGAAAATTTTAATAAATCGTTTTCAAGAGGTCCTCATGAAGAAGCTGAAAAATGAAAAGGAATTGCTTAAAAAGGCAATTGCCGACGGCATACAATACGGTGAAAATAGAGGTGTCGTAAAGTTTGAGCCTACAGATTCGGCGCATGAAAAGATTGAATATATTTATCGTCTGCTCGTCCACGATAAGGTAATACAGCCCCTTCCTGAAGACCAGGTCTCCCAAAAATCCATGCAGCATAAGCTGGCCATTTGGGCCTCAAAGCAAAAATAGTAAAAGGGGACGAATCTATTTTTCAGGTAAATAAAAACTCTGCGCCGTTTATTCACTAACCGAGGTTCACCTGAAATGAGATAATGAATTGAGGGCACCTCTAAAAATGCACTTTTTACGCGATAGCGGCGTCAGCTCCGTGCTCGAAGTCTCATGTATTGCATATACACTGCGGTTCTGCGCGCGGTGCTTTCTTGCTCTCACGCAAAAATTACTATTTTTAGAGATGCCCTTGATACAATAGTCATGAGACGTCAGCAGAAATAATAAAAGCTGACCGTTCTGATTATCCAACAAATTCCATCCTCTCAGTGCCGCCTCTTGGTCAGTGTTGTGTTTTTTCTGTTTAATCACCACGCTAGTCAAGCATAAAGATTCGTCTCGATTCAAACACCCTTGGCGCCATTTTGGCGCCCTTGATGCTCAGGCCTCTTTTCAGCAGAAAATCGAACAAGAGTGGGTTATAACGCCGCAGCCGGGATAACAAGCGGGCCTCAGCCTCGGGCAGATAACCGGCCTCGACAAACCACTGCAAATTGAAGACCGGCATGACGCCAGGCAAGGGATAGTCAGAACCATTGATCAGGCGTGGCTGCCAGGCCTCGGTTTGATAAATACGTTCGATTACCTCGAGCTTGCGGTTTACCTGCAGGATGGCAGAGATATCACCAAACAGCCTGCCCTCATATGCCGGCTCAGCCATCAACCGGGCAAACAGATCCAGGTTATGTACCCTGGGCTTGCTGTTGCTCTCAATATCCTCACTCTCACCTAAGGAGGCACAATGGGCGATGATGACTTTTACGCCCTGCTCCAATGGCCGACGTAACAACAGCGGATTATTTAGCCGTTCACCACCCTCAACATTGACCGCCATTTCTAAACCGGCATGTGTAAGCAGCGGTAAGCCATGCTTAACCAGCGCCGTATAAAAGCGATCGCACTGTGGTGATGACGGATCTATGCCCATTGCCCCCGGTAACCATTTCACTGCCCTCGCCCCTTGTGACACCGCCATTTGCAGCGCCTCGACACAGTCTTCGCGATAGGGATGAATAGAGGCCACCCATTCAAAGGATTCAGGATGACGACGTACCAGTTCTGCAGCATAATCATTGGGCACATGGAATGGACTGTTCACCTGGCGCTGCTGACCCTGCTGGTCGTGATAATGGTCAAAGGCCAGCAACATCAATTTCGACCCGGGACGGAAGTCGTGATGCAGGCGCAACAGTCGGTCAACATAAGCATAATCAACACCCTGATCAGAGTCGGCACAACTGGCGTTGAGATAAAATCTGAACTGGGTGTATTGAATCGGGTGCAGCAATGACTGCATCTCAGGGTTGACCCAGATACCACTGCTACTATCGCCAATACCTACCAGATGAACATGGCAGTCCCACATCAAATCGGGGTCAACCCCCTGCCAGGCCGACTGCACAAGCTCATGCTGCAACAACTCGGCGGGAGTTGCCTCTGGCAGGCATGGATTCCAGACACCGTCGTCTGGCCAAAAACGCCAGCCCAATAAGCCAATGCTGGAGGCGCCTATCAGTGACACAAATTGTCGTCTATTCATAGATTAGCCTTACTGCATCCATCTGCATTTGAAATTTTATCACTAAAAGGGACAGATTGATTTTCCAAAAAACAGCATGGACATTCTTCTGGCATGTGCCAAGGAGCTGACAAATGGTGCCTGAAGATTCGGCGGAAAGATTATCGATACTTCAAGGGAATCAACACCTCCAGTGAAGAGATCAATATTTAGACTAGCGGTGCAAGCAACTATCGTTTCCTGCGCCGCTCACCTGATCACCACTAGATGGTGCATGAACTGAAAAATTAATTATTTATGGAACAGCGAATTGAGTTGCAGCTATTACTTGAAACCGCCCAAAACAAATACCTCAGAACTATGTGATTAACCGGCTTGAATGGTTTTTCTCTTTGCAACCCTATCAACCTAAGATGTTGTTGTACTTAACAGAGCGTATCAAACCATCCAAAACACACCTTACTAATTAACCGCTGCTGAAGCCAATATCAGCCAATCCTGCCGGTAATATATGCCTCTGTCAGCTCTTCTGCTGGGGTCATAAAGATTGTATTGGTCTGATCGTACTCGACTAATTTTCCAAGATGAAAATAGGCAGTGTAATCAGCAATTCGGTGTGCCTGTTGCATATTATGTGTGACGATAACAATAGTGTAAGTATTCTTTAGCTCCAGCATCATAGATTCAATTTTTTCTGTAGAAATCGGATCAAGCGCAGAGGTTGGCTCATCCATCAAGATAACGTCAGGATTAACAGCAATGGCACGAGCAATACAGAGTCGTTGTTGCTGGCCGCCAGACAAGGCCGTGCCTGGTGAATGCAGTTTATCTTTCACTTCATCCCATAAACCAGCGGCAGTCAATGATGATTCAACCAGATCATTACACTCCCGACCCTTTTTAACCAGGTTGTGCTTAAGGGGGGCATAGGTAATATTGTCATGAATAGATTTAGGAAATGGATTGGGTTGCTGAAACACCATGCCAATTCTTTTTCTCACCGCAACCTCATCAACATCGGCATCATAGACATTCTTACCGTCAACGACGATCTGCCCTTCAACACGAGCATGATCTATCAAATCATTCATTCGATTGATGCAACGTAAAAAGCTTGACTTGCCACAGCCTGACGGCCCAATCAAGGCAGTGATTTTGTTTCTGTGGATATCCATATTGATATCCTGAACCGCATGGTTATCGCCATACCAAAGATTCAGCCCACTGGTATTTATCTTAATATCCATGTTTTCGTTACCACTTAATTTCATATTTTTTCCTAAGATAAATCGCGGCCGCATTAAGAGAAAGCAAAATAGAGAGTATGACAACAATACCGGCGGCGGTTTTTTCCACATAAGCCCTTTCCGGCATACCAGCCCAGGTAAAGATCTGAGCAGGAAGCACGGTGGCGGCCTCAGTGACTGAACCAGGCGCATCAGGAATGAAGGCAATCATCCCGATGATAATCAACGGCGCTGTCTCGCCCACCGCCTGGGCCATGCCAATAATCGAGCCAGTGAGAACACCTGGCATGGCAATGGGCAAAACATGCCCTTGAACAATCTGCACCCGTGTTAGACCTAAACCGTATCCGGCTTGGCGTATGGAATCAGGTACGCTGCGTAGTGCAGCACGAGAACTAACAATAATGATTGGCAGTGTCATCAATGCCAGGGTTAAGCCCCCCACCAAAGGTGAACTCCTCGGCAGGCCAAACAAATTGATGAAAACAGCCAGACCTAACAAACCAAATAGAATCGATGGAATAGCGGCAAGGTTGTTGATGTTCACCTCAATGAAGCGAGTTAATATATTGTCCTTGGCGAACTCCTCCAGATAGACTGCTGTCATAACCCCAAGCGGAAATGCAAAAAACATAGTCACTAACAAGGTAAGTACTGTGCCAACCACAGCCGACAACACACCTGCATTTTCCGGAATCTTTGAATCACCCTTTGAGAAAAAAACATCGTTCCAATCTAGCTCGATATCACCACTCTGTTTCAGCTCATCAATAATTCTAATTTGCTTTTGTTTAAGGTTATTATGGTGGCCCTTCATATACTGATCGACCTGATCATCGGCCAACACCCATTGTTTGACTGTTGTGCCCATTAACTCCGGGTTATGTTGCAGTTGCTTTGGGATTTCACGCAACCAGGCGCGACTGACAATCTTACGATACTTCTTGTCTATCGCTTTCTGAGTCAGCCGCGCTGACTTTTCAGTATAAGTAACATCGACTTTCACATATGTCTGCCAAAGGGCTGGATAAGCAGTTCGGCCCATATCGAACAAAAAGAAGGCCAAAAATGCCAGCGTCATCAAGATCGATGCGCGTGTATACCATTTAAATAAACGCGCAGATCGATGCCTGCCCGACAAGCTTGGATCATAAAATGGATTATGTTTCATAAGGTATTGATCTTATATCTTGCTTTAAACTTGCGAATCTGAACAAGTGAAAACATATTAAGTAACAAGGTGAGCGTAAACAGCACCAAACCCAGTGCAAATGCAGACAGCGTATCGGGTGAATCAAAGGCATGGTCACCAACCAACGAATCAACAATACGCACAGTTACTGTAGTCATATCTTCTAACGGGTTCCATGAGAGGTTTGGCCGTAAACCTGCTGCCATCACAACGATCATGGTCTCGCCAATAGCCTTGGAGAGGCCCAGTAAAGCAGCCGATATAATTCCAGGCATTGCTGACGGCACCACAATATGGCGAATAGTCTCGCTATGAGTCATACCCAGGGCTAATGAGGCATTTCGTTGAGAGCTTGGTACGGCGCGCAAGACATCATCACTCAACGAAGATATTACCGGTATAATCATTACCCCCATTACCACGCCGCACGCTAACGCACTGTTATAGGCGGCGTTAATAGAAAAAATATCACATAAATTAACAATGGCAGGGGCGACTGTCAGCGCTGCAAAAAACCCATAAACAACTGTTGGGATACCCGCCAATATTTCAAGAATAGGTTTGAGAATGTTTCGCCCTCTACGACTCGCATACTCACTCATATAAATAGCGCTGCCGACACCGGCAGGAATAGCCACCAGCAACGCAATCGCAGTAATCATGAAAGTGCCTGCAAAAATAGGCAATGCACCAAAACGGCTGTTTTCATGGCCAGGCGACCACTCAGTCCCGCTGATAAAATACCAAAAACTTTTTAGCTGAAAGAACTCAATTGCTTGAAACAAAATAGAGAACAGGATACCAATCGTCGTAAATATCGAAATCACTGAAGCGGTGACAAGTAAGAACCTGATCACTTTTTCGTTGTTAACTACCATACTCATTTTGTTTGCAAAACCATTTATTAAAAAACTGCTACTGATGTTTTAAATAAAAACCCCACCGTCACCAGTGGGGTTTAATACTCTCATTTATTCTGAGCTTCTCACTGCACCACCTGATACCGGTGGGCAGTGAGAGGTTCAGAATTACTTGGTCCAGCCAGGAATCCAGCTGCGGTCGTACTCAGTAATTGTCAGAGTTGTATCATCATTTTCCAAAACAGTTGCCATCTTGGCAGTATCCTGAAAGTAGGTTTCAGTCGCTGCATCTTTGTACAAAGCAGTAGCATCCGCTTTGTTCATGATTGCAATACCGGCACCTGCAGTAGAGATATTTGATTGATCAAATGTCACTTGATCGCTGATGCGAACAGCGGCAGTTGTCGTATCAGTAGATGACTCAACAGAGACTTGAACATTGTTAAAGACGTAACCAGTACCTTCACGTAAACGAATTGCACGACCCTTAGCTTTCAGGATGGCGTTCTTCATAGTGATCAGAGATGCAGGAGTACCTGCGCTGGTAGAATCTTTACCATCCGCCTCGATTACACGAGAGTCAACTTCATCGTCAACCACGTTTTGCTCGGCGAAAACATTTTCAAGCGTACCGCGGTAGCCCTGGTCAGTATCGATAGAGTCATCACCGGCGTTATAAACATACAGTCCGTTAATGCTTACGGTACCACCCCACAACTCGATACCATCATCAGCAGAACCAATAGAAGCGATGTTTTCGATGGTAGTGCCAGAACCAACAGCTGCCAGAGAAATACCGTTCAGCTCTTTGTCTTTCTCAACTTCGTAGCCAGAGTACTTAACAACCACATACTTCAGTACGCCACTGTTATCCGCATCATCAGCGACACCGTTTACAGGACCATATTTCTGAGAACCTGCTTCATAAGTACGCTCACCCTTATTGGCATCAGCTTTACCCAGGATAGTCAGACCACCCCATTGACCTTGCTCATCACCAGTATTCAGACCTGCAACATCTTGTGCAGACGTGAAAACGATTGGTGCAGTAGCAGTACCTTCGGCCATGATCTTGGCGCCTCGGTTAACAGCCAGGTAAGAAGAACCCGTTACACCGAACAGAGTAGTGCCGGCTGGAATAGTCAGAGTTGCACCATCCAGAACGTTGACTTCACCATTGATGGCATACAGGTTATCAGCAGACAGAGTAGTGTCAGAAGCGATATCACCCGTCAGAAAAACTGTTTCCTTATTGTTGATTTCTTCCAGAACCCAGTCAAAAGCTGTCATATCAGCACCAGTCACGCTGTTATCAGCGGCAACTTCTGCGGCAAAGACACTACCATCTGAATCCAGATGACCTTCGTCAACCATGTCACCAGATATACCAACAACTTCATGGACATCGTTCAGAGCACGGAAGTAGTTCATGGTGTCTGCATCACGGTAGATACCCAGGCCAGTTACACTCTTGCCGTTGGCACCAATGTCACCAGCGGCTGAAGAGCTAGTAGTCAGCGATACTGCATCATTCTTAATGGCGATACCAGCAGTTGCCCCAGTACCAGCCGTAGTAATGGCTGCACCATCAAATGTGACCTGATCGCTGATGCGGATAGCCGCGATATCTTTGAAATAATCAGCAGATGTTGCATCAGCAGAACTAGACTTCACATTAACTTGAACATTGTTAAAGACATAACCAGTACCTTCACGCAAACGAATAGCGCGACCAATGGTGTCCAAAGTCGCATTTTTCATTGTCACAGTAGCAACAGGAGTACCAGCATCAGTTTCACTGTGGCTGTCTGCTTCGATCGCACGTGAGTCAGTTTCATCATCAACAACAACCTGCTGTACATATAAGTTGTCTATAGTGCCGACGTAACCTTGATCGGTATCAACAGAGTCATCACCGGCGTTGTAGACATACAAATTCTTGACATCAACCGTACCACCCCAGAACTCAATGCCATCATCAGCAGAACCAATGACCGCGAGGTTCTCAATGACAGTACCAGAACCAACAGAAGCCAAAGAAACGCCATTTAGCTCTTTGTCTTTCTCTACTTCAAAACCAGAGTACTTAACAATGACGTATTTCAGCACACCGCTGTTGTCATCGGTAGTCGTAACACCATCAACAGGACCATACTTTTGTGTGCCTGCTTCATAAGTCTTTTCACCCTTGTTATTGCTAGACTTACCTAACAATGTCAGGCCACCCCATTGACCCTGGTCATTCTTTCCAGCAGTACCAGCAACATCCTGCGCAGATGTAAAGATGATTGGAGCTGAAGCAGTACCTTCAGCCATGATCTTCGCACCACGATTGATCGCCAAGTAAGAAGCACCAGTAGACCCATACAGAGTAGTTCCAGCTGGGATAGTCAACGTTGCACCATCCAAAAAGTTAACTTCACCAGTAATTTTATATACTTTAGTTGCATCCAGAGTTACGTCTTCAGAAAAGTCACCCTTCAGCTCAGTGTTTTCCGTTACGTATGCAGCAGTTCCTGCAACAGCAGCGACATTATTGGCTGCTGGAGGTGTATTGGCCTGTGGTGTTTCAGCTGAATCGCCACCTCCGCCACAACCAGTGAGAATTGCACTTGTGGCCAACAGACTGGCAATCGCACAAGTTTTGAATGGTGGTAAAACCATGGGTAACTCCTCCGTTATACATTCAATTAAAATCGCGGTCATTCTATGTGTTGAATGTAACAAGGAGATGTATGTTTTATGACATGATTATTACAATTTACTTATGTAGCTATAAGTATTGAGGGAGATCACATCATTAAGTTCTCTTGAAAATATAAAAACATGTATCAAATAAATTTAGCTATTATTAGATTGTTTTTATAGGAGAAACGGTGAAATTCAAACGACTATTAAGCCAGTCCAGACAGTGATAGTGCATGTGTTCTATGTTGATGAGCACGACAAAACAAAGAACAATATAGTTGTTCTACAGCGTGCCTGCTGATTCAGGCACGCTGATACAGATCAATGAATACTCTTAAGCTCTTCTAAAGTAAGTTTTTTCAGATTTGCCACTTTTTCTAAATTTTCTTCAATTAAGTCTTCAGGCATAGAGATAAGACCAATCTCGCTAAGCAGACCATCTTCACCAATCAAGTCAACATTCAAAAACATCTCAACATATTCCTTCATCGCAGGAACGGCCTTAGTGTGGTCGTTCTTAATATAAAAGAACAGGCTTCTGGAAATAGGATAGCTTTTGCTTGATATATTTTCAGCAGTGGGGGGAACTGCATCAATATCAACACCAGAGATTAGGTCATCGTTTTCTGCCAAAAAACTATATCCAAATATTCCAAGAGCATCAGTGTCTTTGGTAAGCTTTTGAACGATCAGGTTATCGTTCTCGCCACTTGGAATATAAACACCATCGGTACGAATCATCCGATAACCTTTTAAACCGGCATCACGATAAACCTTCATTTCTTCAGTCTGATATTGCAACACCATTTCTTCAAAGGCATCACGGGTACCAGAACTTTTAGGAGGACCGTAAATAGCTATTTTTCGGTGTGGTAGCTCAGGGTTAATCTGGTCCCAGTATTGATATGGATTTTCAATCATGCCGTCGCTATTCGCATTAGGGACCATTTTAACAATTGCTAACAACAACTCTCTTTTGGAAATATCAAAGTGATCATTCTTGGCAGACTGAGCAATAACAATTCCATCATAACCAAACATTACTTCTGTAATATCACTAACACCGTTGCGGTCGCACAGATGAAATTCCTTGATTTTCATACGTCTACTGGCATTGGTTATATCAGGCGAACTCATCCGGTTGTCACTGCAAAACAGTTTCATTCCGCCACCTGTTCCGGTGGACTCAACCACTGGCGTTGGATAGCGAGAGACACTACCGAACTCCTCAGCAACATAGCTGGAAAATGGATAAACCGTAGAACTACCTACTATTTTGATCTGGTCCCGTGCGACAGCATTGCCAAAGGCAATCGTTGAAACCAACAGAAATATGAGTTTTTTCATCGTGACTCCTGAACTATAAATTGAGAATCAAACTTTGGGTCCTGGCCTAAGGAAAATACCAATTCACTTTTTCCGGCGTCATTAAATCTAACTTGCTGCTTAGCCACATCAAATTTCATATTTGATATTGCTGTGGTAAAACCAGAAGCCCCCATCATCGCCGTCATCCGTATAGGTTCAAAAAGGCCGGCATATTTTTTGTTCCTGGATTTAAGCTTTAAACACTCTTCGCCATAAATCGTTCTTATATACTTAAACTTGCTCGCACAGCTGTTGTTGTCAGGCTTGGCTGACTCAAAAATGGAGTCGAATTTAATCTTCTTTAATTTAAACTTCATTTTCAGGGCTGACATTTCACCAAGCTGTGAATATGTGATCTTGTTATCCTGTCGATTCACCACATATAACCTGCCTTTGGCCAGGCTATTTTTTTGTTCGGCGATGAACAAATAGAGGTTTCCTGAGTTTTTACTATCTAACATATAAAATGTCTTACCATCGGGCATCATTATCACTTCATTAGCAAACAGTCTTCCCAATGCATAATTTTTTATGGCTTTAGCCTGACCCTGGGCATCTAACAGAATTACCTCTGAAATCCAGCCGTAGTGATAGGGGTTAACCAAATCAGATTTTTCTTTAAAGTACGGCTTATAGGCTTTAATAAACGAATCAGGTTCGGCCGCATTAATCAGCTGACCTTCAGTCAACAACAAGGAATTCCAGACAGTGTGAATGCCAGCCGATGGATGACTAAGCCCACCTACACTGGCCAGATTCAATGCTGCCGTATCTAAGCTTTTGCTTGATTCGGAATCGACTTTAGTCACATACACGGCACCAATCTGGTGATTGAAACCAGAAACGACATAGTCGTTTTTTTCGATACTGATTAACTGGCTAAAACTACTGTTGTTGTAGATCAAAGGTCTATCTTCAACCAGCACGGGATCACCCTGGTAGTCGGTTGCCAAGCCGTGGATATGACGACCAATAACCTCTCCAGCCTTGATTTCAAGACCATGGGCTTGACTAGCAATTATCAGAAAGACGTAAATCAGTTTATTTAAATAACAAGACTTCATTGGCTAAAACTTCATCGAAAAGTTGAGGCTATATGCCCTACCGGGGCGATAACTCATAGAGGTTTGAGTACCCTGTTTCATGGTGACTTCACTATCGAGTAGATTTGTCGCTTTAAATGACAGGTTGTAGCCTATTTTTTTGGTTTGCTCATCATAAGTATCGTTTAGCCCCCATTTCATTACAAAGTCCAATTTATCAAATGGTTGCTCATAAACGTCAGGGTTGCCGTTTATACCGAGTGCAGAAATACGTTCACCCGAGATGTTATACAACAGCACTGCACTGCGTCTGGTAAAGAAATTATCGTAACCAAGTTGCAGGTTAACAACATAGGGAGACTGACCCTGCATGGCTCGATTCTCTGTGGTCAAAAATGGAATAAACTGATCATTCTGGTTTTCCGGGGCGTTCTTATCCAGAACAATTTTAGAATCGATTAAGGCATAATTTCCACCGACATAATAATGTTTCAGATCAGACCAAATCCCTTCCAGGTTTTTTCTGAAACCCAATTCAATCCCCACACTTCTTGCACTTTGAGCGTTGCGGAACGATGTTTCGATATCGACATCACTAATAGTTCGCACTGTTTCGATTGGATTAAGAAAGTCTTTGCTGAACACCGCTACAGAGTAAGATTCATCGTGACTTGGATACCATTCATATTTCAGATCGAGATTGGTGATCGTGGTGTACTTAAGTCCCTCATAGCCAAATATGATGTAGCCCGTGAGTGGGTCCTTATATCGATTGGGACTGAACTCACGAAAATCAGGACGGCTAATAGTCTCGCTATAAGCGAATCGAAGCTGGTGTTCATCATTAAAACGCCAGGTAGCACCTAGTGATGGTAATAGGTCATCAGTTTCCAGGCGGTAAGTTTGTTCCTGTTGGCCAACCTGTAGTTCCTGTGTTGATGACTCCTGCCTCACGCCAAAAATGACATCCATCTTCTCAACTGGTGATATCAACTGGTTAACATACAAGGCTGACACATTTTGTTCTGCCTGATAGAAATCATCCGGCTTATAGGAATCCAATACATCAACCGTTCCGTTGTCTACGTTCTCATCAGACAAGGCGTCATCAATCGGGCTGGGATCTAGAGTATTGTCATACTTTATCTTAAAGCGACGATTATCCAGGTTGCGCGACTTTTGGTAATCAAACAGACCAAACTTGGTGAAATTGTCACGTTTGTTATATGTAAATGGAAGGGTGAAGTCGAAACGATAATTATCTACTTCATCATCCAGATTGGAATATAAATAGAACAACTTTTTCGCATCCACCACCATCTGCTCATTGGATTGCTTGTACTCATATTCAAATGTACCGGGTTCAAGGCGAGAGGCTGTCGAGGTTTCTGTTCCCCAGTTGATAATCAAGCTGTCGAAATATTCACCTTTAGATTCACCAAGCTGATGCTCACCATTAAACTGATGTGCGGTTACCTGCTTCTCGGTGTATTGAAGAAATGTTCGTTCGTGATAAGTGTCTTCAATCAGCTTATTTTTATCGCCGAAATTAGTAATATCGGTCGATTCATTTAACGACAGCAAGGTGTATTTTAGTTGGTGACCATCAAGGGTATCCAGACCAACGCTGATCAAACCACCATACTTTTCTTTCAGCCTGGTGACATCAAGACTACCGCTTTCTATATGAATATTCTTGTCATTGACTGGGTCGTACTGGAATTCATCCTTGAATATTTCCGTTGAGTTCTCATCCGTTTTGTAATAAAGCGAACCGGCAACACCGTATTTAATACCACCGCTAGTTTTGAAGCTTTGACCAAGTGAGACAGATGCATTTTTACCCGGTTCAAGCTTTCGCTGAGTAAGGCCATAGGAGCGGTAGTTGACCATGGCTTTATTTAGCTCTTCTTTTTCTGCAGCGCTCAAACCCTCTGCAAGCACTGTGCTGCCAAGTTTGACCTCCTGAGTCAGAACACCAAAGTTATCACTATGATTTAGAAGAAGGTTCGGAACAGCCTTTGAATTATCGGGATTGTAGACAACACTCTTGCCCGTAGACGAATTAAAACTTAACCCAACCTCGGCCTTGATATAGTTATCTTCTTTGGGGATGTCCTTGGTAGTAATCAATACAGTGCCACCGGCAAAGGTGCCCGGCAGATCACTGCTGTGGGTCTTCTGAATACTCATGCTTTGAATAACGCCGGTAGGAAAGATATCCAACGGCACAACACGTTTGGTCGGTTCTGGTGAAGGTATATGCAGGTCATTCAACAATATGGTGCTATAGCGCTCACCCAGGCCACGAATGAATACAAACTTGCCATCAACGATGGTAATACCGGTTACCCGCTTTAGCGCACCCGAGGCGGAGGAATCACCAGATTTACTAAATTGCTCGCTGGAAATAGCATCTCCCAACACCGCACTGTCTTTCAACTCAGTTAAAGTTGACGCCAGACTACCTTCAACTGCGGGGGCAGTCACAACAAACTCGTCCATAATGATATCTGCCTTAACAAGCATTATCTCCTGCTCGCTAGTGGCTTTTGCCTTGACATCAACATCCTTCAACACCTGCATAATGAACTTGGGGTGAATGATTGAGATGTCGTACTTTCCTTCTGACAGGTCCAGGCTGACAATGCCATTTTCATCTGAACTGGCCTCAACTGCATAACCTTTGAAAAACAGTTTCGCTCCTGCAACCAGCTGTTTGCTCTTGCTGTCTAATAACGTCAGTTTTAACGAACCTTTGGGACCCTGCTGTTTTTTGATTTCTGCCTGCTCAAAATCCTGCCTATAGGCAGCTAACGGCAGGTCAAGATCCACCTCAGCGCCTTCATTACTCAAATTGAGAAAGATTTGACTTTGCTGCTCCTCTAGTAGATTAACTTCCGTCAGCGCAAACAATTCGTCATTTTCATAATAGCCAACATCATACTCATCGGCTGGAAGAGAGAAATTGGCTAAACCAAACTCATTAGTGGATTTCTGTACATCACCAACGCTAACGCTGATATCTTTTTGTGCTGCACCATTTTTGAATACAAACACATAGAGATTATCATCTGCCTGTGCGCAGCTCCAGAACAGGCATAGCGCAACAGAGAGGATTCGCTTAATTACAGTCAAATGGTTCATCCTGACACTTCTCTATCTGCTGAAACACAACGGATGCCTTACTAAACAATTGGCTATCCGAAATTCTTTTCAGATATTTTTTTGCATTAGCGTAGTCGCCGTTTTTGAAATATCCATAACCGACGGCATAGGCTATGTTGTCTTCTTTTAATAAGTCATAACGTTTTAAGGCAGGAGTCTTGGCAACCAGGGTTTCATAGTCATCGAGATAGATATCGATCCCCAGGCGCTGTCTAAACTTATCATCCTGTTTGAGAATTCGACGATTCAACTGCATTGAGCGAATTGGCTGTTTGGCCTTTAGATACAGTGTTGCTGCCTTATGGGCGAACTTAGGCTGCTCTATAGAAGCCCAGTCAAACACCAGGGCGGCCATTAAGTATTTTTCCTTATCTATATATATCTGGCCAAGCAGTTCAATCAGTTTGTCATCGCTACCATGTTTCAGCACCGCCTGCTCTAACAATGCTGCTGCTGCATCAAACTGATTGTTTTCACGTAAAGCATAAGCAATCGCCAAATAATCCTTGGCCGAGTGTTGTTTTGCCAGCAAATATTTTTCGACATAATCAGATGCCTGCTGATAAAAGCCAAGTTCAAGCAGGTAATAAAACTTCTGTTTGTAAAATCCTGAAGACTCAGGGAACAGCACTATTCCTTCATCCAACACTGCCCATGCTTCTTCAAACAGGCCTTGCTGCTTATATGCCTCAGCCTTTATGACCAGCATCTGCTCACTCTCTTTAGCAGCATTACCCGCCTTATCCAGGGCTGCCACCACTTCTGCATAGTTTTGCAATTGCCAGTGATTCCTGGCTACATACAATAAGATCGATGGATTTTCCTGACCACGTTTAATGGAAGCATCAATGAATATATTCGATAAAGTCGGATAGGAGAGCTTGTGTAATAGAATGCCTTTAAGCGAGTAATAACGCGCAAAATCGAAATCATTTTCTGTGACATCGACTTTCTCAAGCACAGCCTTGGCACGCTGGGTATAACCATCTTTCAGCAGCGTAGCCCCAAGATTGACGTAATCAATCTGCTCTTCGGCCACAGCCGAATTTGCCATAAAAACTAGCAGTAACAATAATCGCTTCATCGTCTTAATCCAACTTAAAGACGACTTTTTGCATCGCCCAGACTTTGACTTTCTTACCGTTGTAAGTCGCAGGTTCAAACTTCCAACGACGAATCGTGCTGTCGGCCTTCAAGTCAAAGATATCCTTTGGCTTTGAGTCCACAACTTCTACATCTTCTACGTTGCCAGACTCATCAATCAGCACATTCATAGTTACATAACCACTGATGCCCTGCCGCCGGGCAAGTTCCGGATATACAATTGGCGAACGCCTTCTAACCCTGGGCGCGGTATCTACACTTTCCTTGTCCATGGTATTGTTGGCAAAGGAATCCAGCAGACCGCCATCAGCAATATCCGCAAACTCCGCGGCATCAAAAAGCGGAACCCCGAAACTCAAGCCACTGCCAGCCAATGACGACCCCACATTACTGGGCTTGATTGATGGCAATGGCTGGTTGTCTTGGCGGCGTTTCGGTTTTGGCTTTGGTTTAGGCTTGGCCTTGTTTATCTGCTGCTGTTTCTTGACATCAAAACTGACCTGCTTATCTGCTGAATCTTCCAGTTCGAGATCCGACTCATTCAGCCCAACAACCAGGCTAAAAATCAGGCAAGGAATGACCAGCGCAGCTAAAAGCGCAACTATACGTTTATACATGGCAGTATCGGCGCTAGGCCCCGGATTCCTGCTCGGTAGCAACACCTACATCGCTCGCCCCAGCAAGTCGTGACTGATCGACAACTTCAAGCACCAGTTTTGCAGCAACCGTCTCATCGGTCACTACCAGCACAGACTTCTCTGTACTGACACGCAACATGTCGCGCAGCTTGCCTTGCAGACTATAAATCCGCACGGCCTGATTATCGACATAAATATCGCCATACTGGTCGATAAAAACCCGAATAGCCTTGGTTGATGCGGCGGCTGCGCTTGCAGCGCTGGGGCGATCCAGCTCAAGCTTCATGTCTTTAACAAAGGTCGTTGTCACCATGAAAAATATCAACAGGATGAATACCATATCGATCAGTGGCGAAATATCGATCTGGCCTTCGTCTTCCTGGTTGTCTCTATAACGCATAGCTGTACTTCCTTTAACCGTTATTTCTTTCTGCGCAGATCATGTCTCGAATCTGATCCAGTTCACGGATGATGTTTTGCTGTCTGCGTTCAATGACTCGGCCAATTAACAAGCCCGGAATAGATATAGCCAACCCCATCTGAGTCGTAAACAAGGCACGACTGATACCACCTGCGATACCTCCGGATTGACTAAACAGCGCCATATCACCGAGTGATTCGAAGGTTTCTATCATTCCGTCTACTGTCCCTAACAGGCCTAACAATGGTGCTACGGCAACCAACGAACGTACTAATGTTCTGTGCTGATTCATTTCCGACTTAAACCGCTGGAAACTTTCATTCAGCTGTGACTTTAATTGATGACGTGATTCGATAGATTTTTCCATCTCAATCGCCAATACAGCAGCTCTGGCTGTGATGGCTTGTGATGTCAGGCTATTGTTGCGCGCATATTTAATAAGCTTGCGCGGTCCTTTCTTGCTGGTCTGGATATTGAGTATCCTGAACACCAGGGCATACCAAAGCATGACTGCCACCAACACCAGTGGCAACATGACAAACCCACCCATCTCATAGTAGGTAATCAGCGTATTCAGATCTGACAACACTGCGGTCTACTTCTTATGGGTATTGATCATGTGCAGAGCGGCTTGCTCCAGATCGTTTTTGATCTGACGCGCCCAACTTGAAAGCAAGTTGCCGGCTAACAACAATGGAATCGCAACAACCAATCCAAACTTGGTCGTCAACAGTGCTTCAGATATACCTGAAGAAAGCATCTTCGGATCACCCGTGCCAAACTCGGTAATGATGTCAAAGGTGCTAATCATGCCTGTCACAGTTCCCAGTAGGCCTAGCAAGGGTGAAATTGCCGCTATTACCAATATCGCCGAGCCAAATCGATCAATAAAAGAACTTTCATGCAGAATAGTTTCACTGATAATGTCTTCAATATGATCTCGATCACGCTTCAGGCTGCGTAAAGTGGCGGCAATAACTTTGCTGGCGGCGCCTACCTTGTTTTTACACATTTCCAAGGCGCCATCTATATCACCCGCTTCAACCTTTTTATTCACCTTGTCAGAGATTTTCTGAATATTTGAACTCGCCCGTGACAACATGACGATGCGTAAACTAACCAGAAGCAAACCAATAATACCAAGTGCGATAATAACTTTACCGACCAGGCCACCCGCTCTTACGTCATCAGAAAGCGTCTTTTCGTCCTGCTTTTCAATGCTTTTTTCTACATTATCGAATAAAAAAACATCGATATTGTTTGGGTACAGGTTGTCACCTAATTGTTCCGCGATTGATTGTGTTTGTGAATTCCACACCTTAAACAGGCCATTTCCAGATGGTGCTAAAACCCCACCTCCTTGTGGACTCACCCCATACTTGGCAATCCTGCCTACATGAATAATTTCACCTTCGACAGCCTCACCATTTGGCAGAAAATAACGACCGACCGCCGGCTGCACCAAGCCGTCATTGATGGTAGCTTCATTGGCCATGGTAAACGCAGCAGACAATCGGTTTTCCAAACTCGCACCATCATCAATCTCTTCACCAAGCTTTTTCAGTGATTCCCTGGCTTGAGTCAGTGTTGTATCAAGCAACAGGTTGTCATTCTCAGCATGATCAACGCCACGTGATGCTTCAACGATCTGGTGATTGAGGCGATCCGTCAGGTTCTGCTTTGACAGGAATACTTTTTGTAAAGCTTCAATCTCAACAGAAACTTTATCCAGATTTTTATTCTGACTGCTTCTGAGGTTTGTAAGACGTTGCTCTAGCGCCTTTTTCTCAGCAACCAGATAGGCAAACTCTTTCTGATAGGCCTGTTCCAGCTCACTTGCCTGAGCAATGGCGCTACCCAGCAAACACATTAATACGATAAGGATGCGCATGATTAGCTCCTGGGCAGAAAGTTAGGTGTATTGAACTGGCCGTTGCGAATATTCTTGCTGAACGAATCAAACAACTGCTCGAGTTGTGCGATATTTTCCGAGTCATAAAACACCTGTTGCTGCCACTCGTCGCCACGTTTTTTTGTTACCCCAAACTGTCCATCAGAGGTTTTGTAAAACATCGCAATTTTTCCGATTCTTAGTACCTTTACCAGCTTATCCTGGCCGCCGACCGTCAATGTGTCATTGTAGATACCACTGCTTTTGCCAAGCATAAGTTCGTCTTCGACAAAGGCCCACAGCTGATTAGCAGCCTTATTGGGAGAGATAATATGGGTATTAAAGCGATACTCGATTTCATCCAGCGCTTTTAAACGCTGCTCCAACTTGAATGGCAGTGAACCTGAAACACTGCTGCGTAGATCTTCAATTGCCGCCTTTAGTATTGGGGTTACATCATCATGGACCTGATTCTTTTTCTGACTAATTTCAGCCAACTTTTTCAGTTCTCTCTGCAGGTCCTTGATATTTAGATCAGCACGACTAATCCTGACATCCAGATCACTCTTCTGATTAGAATAAGATCGCATTTGATCTTTGAATGTTTGTTTTTCATAGCTGATCTCGTTGTGCAGCGTTTCAATCTGCTGACGCACGGTAACCAGCTCTTGGGAAATATTCTCCAGTGATTGCAGTTCCGAAGCAGCAAAACTGCTTGTTACAGAGAGCAACAGGCTTATTCCAACTAGAATTTTCTTCATATCGACTACTTTTTAGATTGTCGTGTTACCACAGGGTAAAACGAGAACTACAGATGAGCGGCGAATATTAGAGAACGTTTATGACAGGATTATTACGACTTTATTATTGTTTTATTTCCTGCAAATAACGTTTTGGCAAACCTTGGATTTTATAAACAACATAAAATTTTAGTTTTGACAAAAGCATAAGCAGCTGGATCAATTCTATTGCTGCTGCATCAAGCTTTTGAATAATCATCAGCCAGAACCGCAGCCCTTGTCATAAAACCTTTACCAAAGGTTCACCATCCCGCAATAGCGTCACACTACATTTACAAAAAAACATTAAATAGGGTTGTGTGAAATATGGACGGTATAACCAGTGTCAGTCCTTTTCAGCTAAATGGGGCTATAAATTTTCTGCCGCAAAACATGATTGGTAGACGGGTAGAAACACTTATTGAACAGGCCTTTTCGCTAAAACGCCTAAATGAAATATATAGCCAGTTTCCTTCTGGATTTAATGATCAGGAATTTTTAATCAAGGTTCTCGAAACCTTCAACATCAGTTATCACGTCAGTGATGAAAACCTGGCACGCATCCCTAAGACAGGACCACTGGTCATTGTCGCCAATCATCCTTTCGGAGCTATTGAGGGGATCATTCTGGCAGCCATGCTGATGCAGGTTCGGCCAGACGTAAAGATCATGGCCAACTATATGCTGAAACGTATCCCGGAAATCAGTGATCTGTTTATTGCTGTTAATCCATTTGGTGGTACGCAGGCGAAGCAAGACAATATGACACCAATGAAAGAAGCTCTGCGTTGGGTTAAACAAGGTAGGCTATTGGTCGTGTTCCCCGCTGGCGAGGTATCGTATTTTAATTCTAAAAAACGTCAGGTTATTGATCCAGCCTGGAGCCCCAACATCGGTCGATTCATCTCCTTGACCAAGGCACCAGTGCAGTGTGTTCATTTCAACGGCAACAACAGCATCTTGTTTCACATGGCAGGAATGATGCACCCTAAGTTACGCACTGCCTTGTTGCCACGCGAACTGTTAAACAAAGCCGATAGGACTATTAGAATTCGCATCGGCCAGCCCATACCTCATTCCAAGCTTAGCAAGATTGGTCTCGACCAACAGCTGATAGAACATTTGAAATTGCGTACCTATATGTTACGCAACGCTGGTTCTTCTGATGACAACACGGATGCTCAACCACAAAAACTTGAAGCCAGTATTCCGCCATTAGACAGCACCCTGATGACTATGGAGGTAGCTCAGTTAACATCTCAGCAACACCTTGTAGATAACGGCGAACTTCAGGTCTATGTTGCCAAGGCTAAACAGATTCCCAATATACTGCAAGAGATAGGACGACTACGGGAGGTCACCTTCCGGGCTGCTGGAGAAGGGACAGGCAAGTCTATTGATCTGGATTTTTATGATAATTACTATCTACACCTGTTTATCTGGAACCAGGAAAAAAATGAGGTGGTTGCTGCCTATCGTCTTGGTCAAGCCGACAAAATCATGGAAAAACAGGGTATTGTAGGGCTATACAGTTACTCTTTGTTTAAGTACAAAAAAAGATTAATAGACAGGCTAAGTCCTGCACTTGAACTTGGCCGTTCATTTGTACGTCCTGAGTACCAACGTAGTTTTTCACCACTTTTGCTGTTGTGGAAGGGCATCAGTAGCTACGTTTCAAAAAACCCTCAGTATCGCTGGTTATTTGGCCCAGTAAGCATTAGCAATGAATATCAACATGCCTCACAACAGTTGATGGTGGACTTTTTTCGTTCCAATAACCGCTTTCCAGAACTAACCTCTCTAACCAAAGCCCGCAATGGCTTTAAGAAACGTAATCTTGGCATTCCCAGCGGCACTTCTGACCAAGTCAGAAATATCGATACCCTCTCAGGTTTAGTCTCTGAAATTGAACATGACCAAAAAGGTATCCCCATTTTATTAAAACAATATATGAAGTTGGGTGGTCAGATACTGGAGTTTAATGTTGATCCAAATTTTAATCAGGCACTTGATGGACTAATCGTGGTTGACCTATTGTCTACTGACCCCAAGGTGTTAGCAAAATATATGGGCAAAGAGACTCTGCAACAATATTTAGCTGAGCATCAAGCTCTGACACAACCACCTCTATGCGTCAATGCTTAATCATTATTTGATTAGATAAGCATTAATCTTAAAAGCGCTTCATAAACAGGTTTTAGTTAATCACCTCATGCTGTTCTGGGGGTAACAACTATTACCCTTGAATGCTGATGTGATGGCGGGAAAATTATTCGACCATGAATAAGCATTGAAAAACAGAACGCGGAGCTAAAACTTGGATGCAAGCAGACAATTAGATGAGTAGTGTTTTATTGCATGTAAAAAATAATCTTACCCGCATTCAACTCATACTTTCTTGTGTAGTAACACAATAATTAGAAAACCGATAGTGCGTATGGTCTATAGATAGCCATCGGGTGCGAGCGCCTTACGTCGGAACGCCTGACTAAGGTGCCTCATTAAGAAACTGGGGATACCAGCCCTCTCACCCAATGAAAGCCAAGCCTTTTATGCATCAAAGGGCGATTTAATTAAAGACGAACCAAGATATTAATCCGGCCACACCCTACGTGAAGCTACAACAACTTTAACTTCTTTTCTTTCTTCGGAAGCAATATTAGATTCTGGCTTAACAGCTTTCTCTTTTACATCGCCTAGCTGCTTTGCCCCACGAACACTCGCCGCTAATTTATTTCCCATATTCGTATTCATATATTACACACCTCTTCAATAACCAACTCTAGTTCTTCTACGGCCGCAGCGCCTCGCTTACCTGCGCTATAGACACTTCCACCTTCAATAGCCGAGGTCCGGTAAATGGCTCGGCGTCTCAATACGCCTTTCAGGGAAGGAATATCGAATTCTAGCAAAGCATCTTGCATTGCACGTGATAATGCACTTCTGTTTTCCACCTGATTAACAATCAAGTAAGGGTCAAGTTGGGGGCGCGACAACTTTACCTGCTCCAGAACACTTGCCAACCGAATACTTGCCCACAAATCAACGGGAGACGGTAGAACAGGGATAAGCACCTTGTCTGCAACAGACATCGCCAGCCGGGTCGCCTCAGCCTCAACAGAAGGTGGACAATCAATGACTACATAATCATAGTCCTGACGAAAACGATCAACCTCTCTGGCCAAATTTCCCGCCACAGCAATTACCGATACAGGAAAGGGACGCTCATCAGGCGCAAGCCCTGCCCACTGCCCTGCGGAGCCCTGGGGATCTGCATCTACCACAAGCGCCCGCCCACGTTTGGCTAGTCCAGCGGCCAGATTCATACTAAGCGTCGTTTTACCCGTCCCCCCTTTTTGATTTGAAATCGCAAAAACCCGTGCTGACATATCTGTTCCTAAAATTCTGGCTAGTGTACAAACCACAAAATATCTTCGTAATATAACAAATATTCGTAAACCAGATACGCAAAAAGACGTTTACGCTTACTCAACAAACTACCTTTTTTAACAGCTGCCCCGCCCATGGGCCAACTCGACAGCATTCCTCGTCAAATTTTTAGGCCTCGACCGGGATCAAAACCTCGCTAGTGCGATGGCTCTCAAGTGACTGACGGGGCTAGTAGCGACTGCCCACTTTCTGCGAAAGATGGTCACGTCTCTCTGGCCCCTAGCGAGGGCTTGCGCTACCTCGCTCGCTATTCGCATAGCTCTCCATGTAGCACGGCGTCAGGCTCTTTATTTGCTCAACAAAGCCGATACAATGCTAAATACATATTTAAAATAGTTGTTTTAGCCTGTTTGAGTATCGATGAGTCTGTCAGAAAAACTTATAGATCGTTTTAAACTCGGTTCGCGCGTCAGCAGCACTGAGATGCTGATTTCGGCTATCGCCGCCTGCATTGCTCTGGCGATCGTCACCTGGGTGAGCAAGCAGAGCCTGTCGGGCACCAACCTGCCCTTCATTCTGGCCTCGATGGGTGCGACTGCGGTAATCCTGTTTGCTACCCCCAGCAGCGCCATGGGGCGACCCTGGCCCTTGCTGGCCGGCCACTTTGTTGCGGCCTTCATCGGCATTAGTTGTGGCAAGCTGAGCGGTAATCTGGTGATTTCGGTACCATTGACCATCGGCCTGGTGATCTTTGCCATGCACTTCCTGCGCTGCATCCACCCACCCGGCGGTGCCACTGCCCTGCTGACTCTTCTGGGCGGACCGGAGGTCAGTGCTGTCGGTTATAAATTCATGCTGACGCCACTGGCCATCAACCTGCTAATCCTGGCGCTGATGGCCTTAAGCCTCAACAAACTGCGCGCCGAAAAAAACCGCTATGCCCATGTTGAGATACCCAGCGGCTGGCAGCAACGTCGCCAGACAAATACAGCGCCACGCTTTAAACCACAGGACCTACAGGCAGCGATAGATTCTTTCGACAGTTACATCGACATGGATGCCGAGCAACTAGCACAGCTTTATGAGAGGGCCGAGCAGCAACGCTATTCGCGCAAACTGGGAACATTGAGCTGCCAGGAGGTGATGGAACAGGCCATTATCTGCGAATATGGGGACAGTCTACAGGAGGCCTGGTCACAACTCAGCCAGGACGACCAGCAGGCAATCGTGGTCGTCAATCGGGCCCACCACGTTGAAGGCATTGTAACGCTGAGTGACTTTATCAAACACGCTCAGGCCTTTGACCTGGACACCGAACAGCAGCGATTGGCGGCGTTGATCAAACCCAGCACAATGCTGACATCAGACAAACCTGAGGCAGTCGGCCAGATCATGAGCAGTGCAGCAATCTGTGTGCAACAGGATGTCACTGCTGCCGATTCCTGGCCATTATTTGAGCGTTATGACATCGAACATTTACCAGTGATCAACCAGAACAATAAGCTGGTTGGCATCATCAATCGCTCGACACTCGCACCGCGACTTCACAGCAGCGGCTAACCAACCCTGCCTGGACTTTATCTGAAATAAAGCTTAGCCAAGCAAGCCCCAACTCATTTCTTCAGGCTAGAGAAATATCAATAGCAAACGCCTTAGACAAATAGTTAACGCCTGAGCACAATTTGTGCGATATACACCACGATTGTTAGCGTTACAAAACCCACTTATGTACACTTTTGCGTTCACTCACAGTAAGGAACTTAATAATAATGAATAACAATCGTAAAACTCTATTCGCAGTGGGACTAGTTTGTACTTTTTCGCTACAGCCTTTAGTGGCACAAGCCGTCAGCTGTAACGACGGCGAAGAATTGACCCCCGTCAGAGGAAAAATTTTCAATAATGCGATTCAGCCCGGCACCACCCTGGGGACAGCACATATCAAAATTGATGATGATAGAATGAAGTGCGGAATAATGGGCCAGGGCGCGGTGGGTAATGACGGCTCGATTAATTTCGTTCACACCCTTGTCTGTAATGATAAAGTTATCTTCCCACAAACCGGGGATGTCATTCATTCACAAATCACCCTGAACACAACCGGGTTCGCTAACTTTCAAGCGTGCCCAGAAGGTTTTCCGCCTGGATCAGCCGTTGGCACCTTTCAAGAAACATCTGTTCCCATCCCAGGCACTGGCCGAGGTGTATTCGATGGTATTGAGCGTGGTGAGATTCACATTCAAGGCACAGTTAACTGTTTAGCAGCCATCGACATGAAATTCTCTGGTGCCATCTGTTTGAAGGATGATGATTAAGCAATAAATTTGAATGAACTGTTACCGCACTCGGACCTTTACTCCGAGTGCGGTAAAGCAACACTGCCTAAGTCCGATGAGGGAAAGGTTGAATTACTTAAAATTTGGGGCTAAAAATATTATCCCGTATAAAATGATAATTAGCCCAGCATGCATAGAACCAACATCCAAAATCTCACCGACATTCCCAACATCGGCAAGGCCATCAGCCGCAGTCTTCAGCAGATAGGGATTCACCATCCAGATGACCTGGTCGGCAAAGACCCCTACCAGATGTATCACAAGCTATGCCATGTCACCGGCAAGCGCCAGGACCACTGCATCATTGACGTTTTCATCGCCGCCGTGTCTTACATGGAGGGGGCAGCACCTCAAAAATGGTGGTGCTATACCGCTGAAAGAAAAGAAATGATGAAAAAGCGGGCAATCAGAGTCCGCCAACCTCATCTACTCTTGGCGCTTCTCTTCCCGTTCCTGATTCTTTATGTATTCTCTAATCATTTGTTCATCTAAATCGACTGTGCTTACGCAATTCCTTCGAGCCCATAAATGGCGACCAGTAAAATTTCGTTTTACCTGTAAACAATCGTCTACAAAAGATATCCTTCAATGCTATTTATTGTCCTCTCTTGTTTTTTGCACAGCTGCACAAGCCAGTTTTGTATGACGGATTAAAGGCCAATCAGAGACAGCAATGCCTAAAGGCGCCTGAATCTGAATACGAAGAATGCATGGATCGTGTAGATGAAAGTTTTAATGATTACAGAACCAAAAAAGAAGATAATCAAAATAGCTAAAGGGGGGGCTCTAAAGTCCGGGTTAAACGCACATCGCTCATCAATAACGAATCCCATGACAACACCCCTTGCGGATGATCAACACCCGCAGTAACCCTCCCCTGATAACACCTATTCCTTCACGGCCAAGCTATACCCTCCGTTCCTTCCTTGTAAATCCAAGACTCACTGTTGTTTTTTCAATTACACTACATTTAAAGTTAGATCTTGAGGCTTTAGCTCAGCACCACCAGGCCGAGACATAGGGTATAAGTATGGCAAGCAAAACAAATAGACATATTTGGCAAAGGGTTTTTTAAAACTTGTGGTAACTGATATCAATAAGAATATTCATTTCAGATTTTCACCCTGGCAATCTGCAATTACATTTTTGTTATTGATTATATTGTTATTATCTACAGGCTGGGCATATGCAGTCGATGGGCAGAAACAGGATATTTTAACGCCGCATGAGCGAGGCTGGCTTGAGTCTCACCCTGTAATAACTCTGGCGCCAGACCCTGATTTCGCCCCCATCGAATATCTGGATGAAGGTGGTAATTATCAGGGCATTGCTGCTGATTACACACAGCTGGTAGGAGAAATTCTGGGTATCACCATTCAGATTGAAAAGATGGACACCTGGAACGATGTGCTTGACGCGGCTCAAGCGCGCAATGTTGATATGTTTGGCGCTGCTTCCGAAAGCCCACAGCGTCGTGAGTATATGAACTTCACCACCCCACACATCGAGTTACCGGGTGTAATTATTGTACGCAAAGACGTCGATGCGTCGCTTGATTTAGAAAAACTCAAAGGCCTGCGTGTTGCCGTGATCTCAGGTTACATCTGGCAGGATCACCTCAGTAATGATCACCCCGATCTCGAGCTGGATCTTGTCGTCGATATGAAAACCGGGCTGCAAAAAGTCTCGTTTGGCATGGTCGACGCGATGGTTGCCAACCTGGCGACGGCCACCTACACCATGGAAAAAGAAGGCATTACCAATCTAAGGGTGGCGGGTGAAAGCGGTTATTTTGGTCGTTATGCCTTTGCCATTCGCTCAGACTGGCCCGAGTTGGCGGTTATTCTACAGAAAGCACTCGATAAGATTACGCCTGATCAAGACAAAGCTATAATCAAACGCTGGGTGGGGTTTGAGCCCACTACTACTTGGGTACCTGATCGGCGTTTCCTGATCACTGCCGGCATACTCGTCATTTTATTTATTATTGGCACCATTTTATCTTGGAACATTGCCTTAAAACGCCAGGTACGCCAACGCACCCAGGAACTCAAGCAGGAATTATCAGAGCGTAAACGTGCAGAGCAAGCGCTTAGCGCATCTGAGAGAGCATTACGTCGCGTTTTCGATAGTGCCTATGATGCCATATTTGTTCACAGCCTTGACGGTACCATTCTCGATGTGAATCGACGTATGCTGGAAATGTTCGGTGTAACGGCGGGTGAAGCGGTCAACATGACCATCGCCGATGATTTCTCAGAACCGAGCGATCAACTCGACTCCCTTCCTGATATCTGGAGCCAGGTCAGTGATGGTAAGACTTTGTTATTCGAATGGCGTGCACGACGTCCTCATGAAAACCAATATTTTGATGTTGAGGTTCACGCCCAACGTATCAACTTACACAATGACGATGTCATTTTGGCAACGGTGCGTGATATCTCTGAGCGTAAAAAGGTAGACGCCCTGAAAAATGAGTTTGTTTCAACCGTGAGCCATGAATTACGCACACCACTGACCGCAATTAATGGCTCACTGGGATTGATACTCGGTGGTATGGTCGGTGAACTTCCTGACCAGGCACAAGAGCTTTTAAAAATCAGCCAGCGCAATAGTGATCGTTTATTACAACTCATCAACGACATACTTGATATAGAAAAGCTCGAAGCCGGCAAGATGCCCTTTAACATGCAAGAGCATGACCTCATCATCTTGCTGAAAAACTCTATAGAGGTCAACCAGGCCTATGCAGACCAAATGAGTGTAGAGATCGAATTCAATACCGAATTAACTGCAGCCAGGGTGAGTGTTGACCCGGATCGACTTTCCCAGGTTATGGCTAATTTGTTATCTAATGCCTCAAAGTTCTCCCCCATTGGAGATGTCATTAACGTTAAACTAGAAAAAGATAATAATGACTATCGTGTCACTGTTACAGATCATGGCCCCGGTATTCCTGAGGATTTTAAAGCAATTCTGTTTGAAAAGTTCACTCAGGTTGACGCCTCAGATACTCGCAGCCAAGGAGGCACAGGACTCGGTCTATCCATCAGTAGAACCATCATTGAAAAAATGAACGGGACTATCAACCTCGAATCTAAAGAGGGACACGGTTCAAGCTTTTATTTTCAGCTACCTATGTTATAGCCAAGAAAACTGAACTCCATAACATCTCCACGATGCACTCCAACTGAGCCAAAAAATATCAGCTGTCTCCCCAGTAAAAAACATAAAATAAGCAATGTTATTTTTGGTAATCGTACTATACAAAATCACATTAAGTGACGCACAAATCGATAATTGAAACATCAATCATAATAATTAAAACATAATTTTATATTCCCACTTTTCTGTGTAAATCATATCTAGAGTTCTTCAAAAAGTTGCCGATAGACCTAAGAGCGTCACCATGAAAAAGCAGGCGTGTGAAGTTAAATAACACAAGGCTGGCAATAGCACTAACTGATAAGAGCGGTGGAAATAATGATCAATTCTATACTTGTCGTTGATGACTCTAAGATGTCACGCAAGCTTGTAATCAGGTCTTTACCAGAGGAATGGGATGTCCCAATTTTTCAGGCTGCCAATGGTATCGAGGCGCTTGATATTTTTCATGAAAAAAAACCGGATGTCATGTTCCTGGACCTAACCATGCCCGAGCTGGACGGCTTTGGTGTACTTGCCGCACTACAGCAAGAAGAAAATAAGGTTCCGGTAGTTGTGATCAGTGCCGATGTTCAGACAGAGGCCTACGAGCGGGCAATCGGCCTGGGCGCTCGCGCCTTCATCCAAAAACCCATGAATCAAGGGGATGTTAAGAAGGTTGTCCAGGAGCTAGGGCTGCTATGAATCAGATAAAAGAACTATTTGACGAGGACCGCCGGGATGCCCTGCAAGAAGTCGTTAATATTGCTATGGGTCAGGCAGGCAGCTCACTGTCAAAGCTCTTTGACACATTTGTTGAACTATCCATTCCCAAATTTCATTTGTGTGATGTAGAGGAATTAAATCAGGCTCTCGCTGAAAATTTTCCCTGCGACGAAAAAATGACTGTTCTACGCCAGCCATTTTCTGGACAACTCAGGGGCGAAGGCGTCGCATTATTCAACAACAATGGCGTCAGCGAGCTGGGTGATCTTATGGGTTATGAAGGCGAAATGACTAATGGCAACGAGAAAGAGATGTTACTGGATGTTTGTAGTATCTTGATGGGGGCCAGTCTAAATGGCATTGCATCCCAGATTGAGATGGCTGTTAGTTATACTGCACCAAGCATCGCCTCAACAAACACCTCCATTGAAACATTTTTCAAACCAGGCTCAGTCAAATGGCGCTATGCAATGATCATGGAAATTCGATTAACACTTGAGAAATATGACTTTACCAGTGACATGTTGATCTTTCTATCTGAAGACAGTTTTCAGCCATTAGTCCAGAGACTGGATAGGTTGCTCGAAGAGTTATAATCGCAATGAATGAAGAAACTTCACGTTTGGTAAATATGGCTGTCAGCCAAATCAATGCTGGCATGGTGATTCTGGATGCTGATTGCAATATTATTTTCTGGAACCGCTTCATGCAAATTCACAGCAATATCCCAGAGGATGAAATTAAAGGAAAAAACCTGTTCGAGATGTTTCCAGACCTAAAAGGTAGTGGTATCGAAAAAAAGATTCACAGCGTCTTTCTACTAAAAAATCTTGCTTTTACCTCATGGGAGTATCGCCCTTTTCTGTTCAAGTTTCCCAATACCCACTCAGTGATTGGCGGCGATAAATGGATGCAGCAGGACTGCACCTTCTCGCCGATGATTGATGATTCCGGCAATGTCACACATGTCTGTCTCTCGGTATTTGATTCAACCAATACTGCGGCTTATCAAAAGAAATTGTTACGCACTTCAGGTTCACTGATAAAACAGCGCAACAAACTTTCTGAGCTTAATAAAAAGCTTGAAGAAGCTCAGAGTCAATTACTGCAATCTGAAAAAATGGCGGCAGTTGGCCAGCTTGCGGCTGGGGTGGCCCATGAGATCAACAACCCCGTTGGCTATGTCAACTCAAACCTTTCTGCCCTAACAGGTTATATAGATGATTTGCTAAATATGTTAGCGGCATATGAGGTATGTGAGCCATTACTTGATGGTGATAATGCATCGGTTGGCGCACTGATGCAGACAAAAGAAAAGGTAGATATCGGCTATCTCAAGGAAGATCTTGTTGATCTTTTGAGTGAGTCGAAAGAAGGATTGGATAGGGTTAAGAGGATCGTTCAGGATCTCAAGGACTTTTCACATGTAGATGAGGCTGAATGGCAATATGTTGATCTTCACAAGGGTATCGACAGCACCTTGAATGTGGTCAACAACGAGATCAAGTACAAGGCCGATGTGGTGAAGAATTATGGCAACATTCCTGAAGTCAGGTGCCTTTCATCACAAATCAACCAGGTATTTATGAACCTGTTAGTGAATGCCGCGCATGCTATTGCGGAACATGGCACCATCACTATCACAACGGGTACAGAGGCTGATGGAGTCTGGATTGAAATTGAAGACACCGGGTCAGGTATTTCGAAAGACAAAATTAGTCGAATCTTTGAACCATTTTTTACCACTAAACCAGTGGGCACAGGGACTGGGCTTGGTTTATCTCTCTCGTACAATATTATCCAGAAGCATAAAGGAAAAATTTCTGTCGATAGTGAACCAGGCAAAGGCACCAAGTTTCATATCTGGTTACCCAAAGTTATCGTAGCGGATGATGGATCAGACACAAGCGCAGTCTGACTCTACCTGAAACAAAAACCCACAGCAGAAACCTATAAAACCGCAAAGCTCCTATTGTTGGCCAAGATTACTGTTATGACACACGGGTTTCCTATTAAGGCCACTGCCAAGAGATAACGGTAGACAACTCTGCCGATTCTTTATACAGATGCAAGCAAAGCCATAATCACGTTTACAGAAACAAAACCAGTCACGAACAAGGCAAGACTGACTCTGTCAAAACTCTGTGCGATGCCAAGCTGAGACTCACTACTGGCAATTCGTGAAGAAAGTGCCGAACCCAGCAGGGTCAAAAATATGGTCACCATCGCCAAACCATTTGCCATATCAATCAAGGTCACCAGCCCTACCCCAGGCAATTCGCCCAGATTGACATAGCTACTACCCACTGCTGCAAAGAAGGCGCCCACACCCAAACCAAAGCGTTGGCCCGATGAAGATGCCAAGATAAAGGCCAGGAAGGCAATCGCCACCGAGGCAAACAGCCCCTGGAACATTTTGAAATAAAGTCCCCAGTCGGGGCGGTCTATCTTGATACCATAGGTAATCTGCGAGTACGTCGCTTGATGATCAGCGGCAAGACGGGGATCACCACGACTGGTTTTATAGGCGTGGGGCTTGTTGATGATCTCCGCTTCGTTGAGACGATAAGCAGGAACTTTTACCCTCGAACTATACTCTGCGCCACGCACATCAGGCACATACCTCAACTCATTCCATTGCATATCGCGATCCTCTATGCGGATAGTCAACAAATGATTATCAAGCGGATAACGAACCACATTAAAGAACTTGGTGATGCGAGCGGTAACCCGATACAAGGCATAATGCCTGCTTTTATCAATCACCTCCTCAACCTTTGTTCTGGATAGAATCTCGCCATCTATTATCTGAAAGGTTTCACCCGGCTTAATATCATCACCCTGCCAGTTGAACCAGATATAAAAATCAACTGTCCAGCTTGTCGCCTTAGTCGAAATTTCCATGATTCGATCAACATATATGCCAACTCTTACTTCTTCGTGTTCACCAGTCTCAGTCAATTTTAATTCTGAAAAGTTTACTTGAGTCTTACCCTGTTCAGTAGTTGTTGGATCAAGACGTTGCTGCTGACGTATCTCTGAGGAAATTTTGTCTTCATAGACTTTTATGCCTGCCAGGTATGCAGCAACGAGATAGAAAATCACCAACCCCACAGCCCATATAATGAGGATAACCCGACCCTTATTCTCAAAAAAACCCATTTACCGAAAACCTCTAAACTTTGCAGACACAGTTAATAAAACTTCATCACTGTAATGATAAAAAACACACCCAAAATACTTGGCCAATAGATTGCCTTTGCCAACAAGCCATTTTGATACTCAAAGAAACTTGATCGCATACCCAAGGTGAGTCTAAAAGAGTCCATTGGCACAAGAATTATGGTGAAATAAATAACAAAAAAGAAATATTCAAGATAAAAAATCTCACCAGCTGATATGTGCTTTCGAATATCAAGATGCGAAAATACCACTACAAAAAACACTGCAACGCAGATACTCATGAGCCTGCCTACCTCAACATGTTTGGATAACAAGACCACGGCAAACAACACAATAGAAACTATAATTAATGGCGTAAGATTGGAAATAAAGGCATCAACAAATACCCGTTTAACTCCTATTTCATAATAGAGTGTGGGGAGGGTTTGCTGGTCGAAATTTTGCCTGATGCCAAAATCAGTATTTTTCTGCGTTGTACGCAATACAAAATTGGTCTCATTTATTTTCCAGCCAGGCAGAAATACCTCTTTATCGAGCCCAGGCAACAACGTCGCGGTAGTGAGTTTATAGGCATCAAGATCAGGCACCAGGACGATGTTGTGCCCAGTCGCCAAGGGCAATAACTGCATATTCAGATGTTCCACCTCGAGCGGATATCTAGAATAATCAATAGGTACACGCAGCACTGCCTGAAAAGACCATTGCAGCACCTCAGCATCATTCACTGAATAACTGCCAGTTTTCTGCATTTTGACACTTTTCGACCGACCAATCTCAACCCCTTTGGCCAAGCCATCTGGATAATCAGATGCATACTTTTGCCACAAACGCCCGGTGACCAGCACATCATTGGCATTATTAAATTCAATGGCATCAATATAAAGCCCGGTGGGAATATAAAGCGGCGGGGCTAGCTGTCTGCTTTCGCTTGACTGCCGATAGCTACCCATAACTGCTCGCAAAGTGGTCTTATCGGTGACCTTGACACCCGACACGTTGGCCACCGGATGGTAGGTCAGGGCGAGGTCCCAGATAATGCTTATCCCGGCAATCAATAAAGATGAAATAACCGCCGTCAGCAGCCATACCCTTACCGGACAACCAAAACTGGCACGCAACAGCAACGCAGCCAATGTGGCTACAAACAAGATTGTGCTGACAATTATCCAGATAATTTGATGCCTTAGTGTATCGACATCGATATCAAGATCACTTTTAATAAAGGTGTTCTGTAATGACCAACCTGATGTGGCAACCGTCTCAAAAATCAACCAGGATGCTTCACCGGTGGTGGTGCTGATATGTTCAACCACCCCTCCCTGTCCCTTGGCCACCTTGTCGGCAATTATCAGTCTGTTGCTATCATTTTTCTGGCGTGCCACATCCCTGATGTTCTGGTGATTTAGGACATATTCATAGTTGGGGTGATAGAGATAATTGCCATCACGTGTCGTCAAGGCGCCAAAACCACTCGGACCAATATCCAGTGACTCGATAATATTCTTGATCTGTGCCATGGAGATATCGATGGTGACAACACCATTCGGCAGTTGCGTGCCTGTTGTGGGGTCAATGCGATAAAAAACGGCCGAGTAGGTTGTCATGTAAGTCTTACCGGCCTCGTCCCAATAAGGCTCTCCCCACCTGTTGCCCTTGCTCATCGGCTCTACATACCAATCATATTCCGGCGTGGTGTAGTCATAGATGTCTGCAAGTTGTTGAAACTCTAACTCACCTTGCGGGCCGGATTTTGAATAATAAGCAGAATAAAGCCGAATATTGGCGTCATATCCATGCGGCGCAAAACTGATGCTGGCACCAAAATATTTAGAGTTGCTTGCCAGCATCTCCCTAAGCCGGGCAAGCATATTGTCATGATCGACAGCGCCTGTAGTTAGATCGTCAGCCAGTACCTCTGCTGAAACCATGGCCCTGCGCAAAATGACATCAATCTGTTTACTGGCATCGACGGTTATCTGTTTCAGACCAGTCTTGGCAGTTTCGTAAATTGTGTTTTTGTAATTCAAATGCAGGTATGTCAAAACAGTAGACACCAACAACGCTGCCATACAGATAAACAAAATACTGCGGTGGAGCCATTTACTGCCATAAGAGCCAGATTTAGTTTCTGCTGAGTTTAATTGCATTCTTCTATATTTATTGTCAGTTCTATTTCGATTACCTGAATAGTAGATCCAGATAACTTACCCTTATGAGATTTAAACCTGCTTAACACGATGATTGTTCATTTCGCCTACAACAATCAAAAATATTTTCTGCTAAAGAACCTCTAATCAGGACATTCCGCCTGCGCAGAAAAACGAAAGAAAAGTTATTTAGATAAAATAATTTAGACAACCGATAGACAATGTGTATTTTTCTTCATTCACACTAATTCGGTTATGGGGGGCTGCTATCAATGTGAACGTTAATATTACCCCGATCGGTGAAGATGATGAAATTTGCCTGATATTTTCTTTCCACCAGATTCACAGAGTTTTTTCCGCCGTTAGGTCTTTCTGACTTGTCATCCACATTCTTAAACGTGCTCATACCTGTTATTACCCCTAGCCCAGTACCTTTAATTTTAAATGCAGCTTTTCTCCAGACCTTTAATGCCGCTACTAGATCATCATGAGTCTGTTCACCCCCACCCGATATATTCAATGTTGATGAACCCGACTGATACTGCTCCACCGCAAGTCGCCAGGCCATTAAGGCAATATCATTCGTATTTAACACGTCCTCAACCAGCGAATAATCCGTTTCTGCAAATTTTTCGCTGCGTTGTTCGGCCTTTCGTTCACTTTCCTGCCGTCGCCTTGCCTCAGACTCCAGGCCTATTCTTATCTGCATTTCTTCGTCGGTTTCGGGCGCCTTGCCTTTCTTGTCTTTCTTTGCCTCCCTGGCTAACCTGCGCGTTTCTTCTTGTTTGGCCTTTCTCGCTTGTTCTTTTGCTGGCAAAACCTCTGCTTCTTCGGACACATCTGACGCAGAAGCAGATGCTTTTTGCTTACCCTGGCTGGCAAGGTATTGCTTGTACGATTTAACATTTGCTATGTCGTGTGGATTTTCATTTTGATCATCTTTCATTTGCTTCCAGAATAAATACGTTTCATTCTCGGTCCAATAGGCAAATTCCTCTGAATCATTACACCAAAGATACAACTCCTTGATCTCGGTAGTGTTTCCGCTCCATGAAGTATCTTCTGCAGTTGGCTGATCTTTTTTCTTTTTAGGCCATAACATCCTCTGTATGGACTGTTGAACATTTTGGGAGGTGGCATTCTTGTCCGGAGCAATAACGTTGTCACCACTAACAACACCCTGTGATGCCCTAGCCCCCATCACGTCCGCTTCTGCCTCCAAGGCCACATCATCATTGATTTGCTCACCCTGTAGCTGCCGAGTAGGCTTGACCCGCCCCTGCATTTGCTGAACAACATGCCAGGCCTCATGAGGCAGGTGTTGCTCTTGCCCCGGGCCGAGATGAATCTGATTGCCCTGCGCATAGGCCAGGGCATTCAACTGGGCAGGCTGTGCCGAATTACGCTGCACACGGACAGCGGACATATCCAACCCCGATAGCGATTCAATACCAGCCTTTAGCTGATCTGGCATGCCGGTCTGATTTGAGCGCATATCATCAGGCTGGTGCGTCATTGCCTCTGCCAGCTGGCGTTGCGCCACCATGGGCTGACTCTGTGCAACCGTTTCAGCCAGCTGTCGCTGAGAAATAGTTGAAGCACGCCTGTCTTCAATCATGTTAATAGCTTCAAGCTGGTGAGGATCTCTCGCACCTGCAGCTCGACGACCTTGTTCCATTTCCGCTTTCATTGAAGACTTCATTACCACTGCTCCATATTGATTAGCTCGTTTATTGTTACGGTAGGGGCGGCCGTGTCGCCCTGCTGACATAGCGCCATATCAATATTGCTATAACAAGCAGTAGCATTGCAGCGATTACCGCATCGGCCCGTGCCTGCCAGAACGGATCACACACCAGCGATATCAGAAAAATAATCACTGTCAGTAAAATAAAGGCGAGGTAATACAAAAAATATTGTTGATACAAACTGCGTAGCCTGTAAATCCAGATTGCGAGCACTGCATACAGCAAGATTAGCCCTGCCAGCACGTCAAAACTGATACGAAACAACCAACGGTTGGGACAGGCAAACTGACATACCTCCGGAACATACTTGTTAATAATACTGCCGACATAGGTATTGCTCTTTGTACTTGAGTAAAGTTCAATAATCTTGTCCTTGACCATTTCAACATCTGTATCACTGTCTAGAGGCAAGGGCCATAGACCAACACCGGCAAAATTATCCTGCAAATAAATCAAGTCATCGGTGAATTGATTCATTTCGTCATGGGGTGAAATCACCGGCACAATCTTACGCATTACGGCCTTGCGCTCTGCACCACTAAATTCTTCTTCAATAATGCGGCGCAGGGTTTTTTTGGCCTTAGAAGTGGATTGTTGCAACATCACAAAAACATGATCTACCAGGGCTGGCTTGTCGTTGTGCTCAAGCAGGATGGCATCCAGATCTTTGAATGCTGACTGTTGAGCCAGAGAATTAACATCAATATCTAACATGATATTGAGCTGATATTTCCTGTCGTTATCATCCAGAATTTTTGCCAGCTCAGTAACAAAGTTAATGATATTGGTACGGTTATCGATAGAACCGCTGTAATCATCAAACACCAAGGTCACACCATCGCCCTGTGCAGATGAATTACTTTCTGGAATGGACTTAAGCGAACTCAACAAACTGCGATCAGCAGGTTTAAACACCTGCGTTACTTGGTCAGCCGTACTCACAGCAGCACGCATTAAGCGTTTGCTGTCCCATGTCTGCCAATCTGTGGCTTGAATGACAACATCGACATCAACCCAGTGTTTATGGGCTACATTGATAAAATCTGCGGCACCGAAACGATTACTCCACTGCAATGGCTGGTCGATCCCGCCTTGATGGTTTAGCGACAGGGCATAAAAGCCAATACGGTCGAACAGACTGAAGTCAACCACCTGTTCAGCATCAGCAGCTGCCAACCAGGAGGGATAAAAACCATAGACCAGAGTGGAGAAATCAGCCGAACACCCACAGCCATCACCACTAAGTTGCAGCCGATTAAGCTTTTCATCCGGCACAATTCGCGCCTGAGCCAGGATCTGATCCAGGAAGGGACGATAATCCAGTTTTGAATCCAGGAAGAGGTGTTCCAATGCATACTTGAATAGCATCTCATTTGCATAGGCAACACCTTCGATAGCACTCAAGGCTGTGATGATTTCTTCAAACAATGCCTTTTCTGCGGCTAGTTGCTCATCGCTCTCGCCCGGCCGAGCATTTTCGCTATCGGCCTGCTCTTCTTCAGGTGTTGACCAACGATAATAGACCATTTCATCGGCTTCGGTTTCAGCATGGGCTTGCCCTTCTGCCGGACTAATCGCATCTGGCTGTGTTTGTGGAGGATCCTGCTTAGTCGGTATCTGATCAAGTAATTCAACCAACACCATGGCAATTTCATCCGGCGAGGACTTTACTCCATTTATCTGACAAAAATGCTGCAAGGCCTGACGCGTATCAGCACCCAGCACGCCATCGCTCTCAATGGGACCATATCCAAGTGCATTGAGTTGATCTTGTATCGTGGAAATCCTTTGTCGAACTGTCGTTTTCAAGTAACTGTGAAAACCATCTTTAATCGTAGTGAGTTGGCAAGATTCAGCATCCTGCTGTGAAAACGATGCGCTGCTAAAGAGTGTCAGCAGCATACACAACAACCAACTGCTGAAGACCGGTAACATCCTTGTCCGTTTACTATTCATAGCTAAAGTGTCTTTCCTTCCTTGCGTAACTCTTTCACCACGCCATTGACCAGGTCTTCATGGCAAATCTTCTCATGCAGGCGCTGCAAGGCACTGATAGCGCCATAACGTACGACATTGGTAATTGCCCCGCCAGTGAGCTCATATGATTCAGCCAGATTACGCAGGTCCACCGCTTGATCCAGACATGCCTTGTCGTTGAAACTGTTGTGCCACAAACGATGGCGCTGATCCGCGTCCGGGATGGGAAAATAGACCAGTGACTGGAAACGACGGGCAAAGGCTTCGTCAATGTTGGCCTTGAGATTGGTTGCCAGAATCACGATACCGGGGAAATCCTCAATCCGCTGCAGCAAATAGGAAATCTCCTGGTTAGCATAACGGTCGTTGGAGCTGGAAGTTTGTGTCCGTTTGCCGAACAGGGCATCGGCCTCGTCAAAAAAGAGTATCCAGTTTTTGTTTTGCGCCTGATCAAAAACATTGGCCAGATTTTTTTCGGTCTCACCAATGTATTTGGAAACCACCATCGACAGATCAATGCGATAGACATCCACTCCGACATCGGCACCGATGAGCGTCGCCGTCAGGGTCTTGCCCGTGCCTGGCGGACCATAAAACAGACTGCGATAACCAGGCTTGATTGATTTATCCAGCCCCCACTCCTCCATAATGGTATTGGAGCGTTTAATCCAGGTTTTGATATTCTCGATCTCTGCCAACACCTGTGGCGCCAACACCAGATCATCCCAGCCAAGTTTGGTGGTAACGCGTTTAGCGGGAAAGTTGGTGCTGTAATCCGGTTTATGACATACCCCTGTGGTACAACGGCTAAGAAAATCAGACGCCAACATCAAGGCACCGCTGAATAAAGGTTCATCCTGACTTTGGCGTTCAAGCCGCAACATCCCTGCCCTGGCAAAAAAGTGATCCTCTTCAAACAAGTCAATCACCTCAAAGCGCCTGGCCAGATCATTACCCGCCAGAATGAATGCCGCCGTTTCAGCGGTGGCTAGAAAACCACTATGATTCTTACCCTTCCAGCCACCGAACTCGGTATACCCCCTATCCAGATTCTTGTTACGAATAAACAGGGTATCCAGTGCCTGTGGCCGCACATGTGGCAACATGGCGAGGATGAAGACAATCCTTTCCTCGAAGTTCATGGCATATTCTTTCACCAGCCGGGCATATTCCGAGTCATCAGCAGAAAGGTCCGGCGGGCTGATCTCATGGATATCGTCATAGTCACTCGGCTGTTGGAAATGGAGACCAATGCGCGCCTCCAGCACACGATTAAACCAATCGATTTCACGTTCCAGGCTCAAGGCATTTTTTTTACTTAATTGCATACGATTAACGCCAGTCCACGTAGATAACCCGTTCCATCCACGGGAACTTGATGGTTGAAAAACTCCAGGGAATTTGGTCCAGCAACATGTCATAAGGTTTGGCCTCGACCAACAGATGCCAGGCGTCATCCCTAAGCTGCAGCCTGCCCTGACGCTGCAAAAATGATTGGCGCAGGCCGGCAATTGATGTGTTGCCCAGACTCTTCCAGTTCTGGGTCATGCCTTGCAACAGCCCTTCCAACTGTTGCTCTTCATGCAGACTCAGACTGATCTGCCGCTCAATGGGAATGCCTGTTTTGATACCGCAGAGTAGTTTGTTCAGCACCAGCTGATACTCAGGGCTGTCGATGTGTTCGTCAACCAGATACTGCAACATATGCACACCGCGCTCAGCCGCCTGGCTATTCTTAAAGGCAGACTTTTCAGTCAAACCAAGCATTTCAAACAGACGTGGCAAATAGGGTGCCGCCAGCACAATACCAGCATTGGCGATATGAATATCCTCCAGCGGCAGCTCTTCAAATTCGACTTGTTTATCAAGTTCTGTTTCTGGGACTGTATTTTCTGTTTTGGGCTGGGTTGGTTTAAGCTCGACTGGCTGATCAGTTGTTTCAGCCAGGCACTGGACAATCTTTTGCATAATATCGCGAGTTGAAGGCAGGCTGTTGGCGACCAGCTGTTGCGACACAACAGCGGTGAATCCTTGTGAGTCAGGCTGTTCCTCCATTTCGATCAAATCAGCCAGACCAGCTAGAAAATATTCAACAAATTGTTTTTCGTTAAACAGAAGACCCACATCTTTAAAATAAGTGAATATCAGCTGCCATTTGAAACCTGTAAGCCGTTGCTGATTTAGCCTTAACTCATGGTTGTGACAAGCCGTGGTAATGATCTCTGCATACTGCTGCAGTCGCTGCACATCCCTCATCCCCATGAGCGATAGACTACGGCTAAGCAATCGCTCAGGTAAAAGAGATAGCAGGCGCGCCATCATCTGCTTGTCAGCAATCAGCTCAACCAGGATTCGACGCAGTGATTGTGGATGCTGATCGAGCAGATTTTCAAAGGCCTTAATTAATGCAGATGCTTCACTACCTGCCACAGAAGCATCACCGCGCAGATATTGAAGCAACGCTTTTTCATCATTCTCAAAGACAGGGGGTTGTTGCTTGTGCAGCTTTGAAAAATTTTTCTGCACGGCACTTTTTTCCACTACAGGCAGTGTCTCCACCGAAGCTGATCCAGATAAAATGGTTTCGAAATCAATCAACTCACCTTGCAGCAAACACTGGAGGATTTGCTGGTAGTAATGCTTCAATTCGGTGCTCTGCCCCGAATAAGTTTCGATCGCATTTATCAACTCTGACTGGCCAGATGCCTCGCTCTGATTGCTGATACGAATAAAGGCGAACAGCAATTGACGCAGTTGCTCGGCCGACAAGAGGGAGACCTGAACACCATTGCCAAGACTGCCGTCATGCAGTTCTCGTATTAAGCGTTGTAATAACCAGGGTGTTTTACTTTCCAGCTTAGAAATCAGCCGCTGCGAATCGATTTGAGTAAACTCTCCAGCCTGGTTCAATGCCTGGATCAGTTCGTCATAACATTCATAACCAGATAAATGTGTGGCTTCCTCGATCTCAGTCTCAGGGCGACCATTTTCAAGCTCCTGCCGCAATTCAGTCAACAATTGCAGCATCTCTGTAGCGATAGCATTTGATGTGGGCAGTGCGGCGACATGCCCACTCAGGCCTGCCAGCATCTCGGCATGACTCATATTATTGGCCATCGCCATTTGCCGCAGCAGGCTGCCGAGATAAGATTTTTTATTAAAACGACTACCGCGCTCGACTAACAAATAACCCAGGCTAAACTGCCACAATTGTTTTCTGACTCGCTCAGGAGCTGGTAGTGAAACAGAAACAGCCCCTTCATTCGGCAACTGAAACAAGCTCGGCTGATCAATAACCCTTGCGACAAAGGCGTGCTCTGTCGGCTCTATCAACAGCAATAGCTGCTGCAACACTGGCTCGGGGAAGCCATAGGCAATCCGTTTTCTGATCTGAGCCTGTTGGCCGTAGTGACGCAACGCTTGCTCCAACAATGGCACATGATCTGCCAGCAGCTCTGACCAGGAGGCTTCGATGTTTGAAAACTCGCCCGAAACAATTGCCGCGACCAGCTGTTGACCCAGTTGTGCCAACCGGGCCTCACCATCCAGTTTTAATTCGGTATTTACATCAACAGCAAACCCAGTCTTAGGGTCATCAACAACAGACTGCTTCTCTATCAAACGTGACAACATTGACTGTAACCCAGTAATGTCTATTTTATTATCACGAAAATTATTCAGCCGATTCAGCAATGGTCTAACATCCTCTCGCAACTCAGGCAGCAAGGACAACAGTACCTGCTCAAACAGCTGTTCTGCACTGAACTGGCGACTACCCTTGCCAAGCAACACCAAAATCAGGTTTGACCAAAGCCTACGCCCAATCTCACTGGTTTGTACCGGCTTGGTAAAGGCTGAATCATCGCGACGCCACAACATTAAAAACAACTCGGCAAGCTGTTTAATCCGCTCGGCATGATTCGGCGCCAGCAGTTGAACGATCTTATGGATGACTTGCTGATGGAACTGGGCTACCAGGCGATTGCTTACAAGCTGTTTATGCACGGTCGACTGTAGAAACAAACTCAAGGCCTGAGGTTCTGAAGTTAGTTGCTTAATCAACAACTGTTCAACCGTCTCGCCCTTAGCCAGGCTTGCGTACCACGGCAAGTGGCCATGCAAAAGAAAATATTCGACTAGCTCGCGCCTGCTGGTAGCTCTATCCAGGCTTTGGTTATTAGCAGCCGCCTTAGCACCAATCGACTGGCGTATCTCAGCCAAAAGTTCGGCAAGTTTTTCTCTTAAGCGGCGCGGCAGTTCATGGTGATAGTCGGCATAAGGCACGGCACCGAGATCCAGCTCGATCACTGGTATCCGCAACAACGTATCGCCTTTTGATGAGGCATCAAACACCTCAGCCACCACAGGCATCAACTGCTTGCTGATAAAACCGTTTAGCTCCGACTGCATCTCAAAGGCGGTCTCTTCAGAGCTGAAGCCGATATCAAAAACGGCGCTGTCGATAAGATGACGATGTTTCATCACCGCGGGACTAATGCCCCACCTCCCGGTAGTCACGGTTTTCAAGCAGAAATGCAATCAACTTCATTGAAATGTAGTTAAGCTCGTCTACATCTGGCACACGCTTACTCTTTAGCGACAACCATTTTTCATAAAGCAATTCAAACTCATACATCTTGTGAAAATCCAGCCAAAAGAATTCCGGACAAACATGAGATGGAGCATTGATACGCACTGTCTCCTCAGCCAACATGCGGAATTGTGGATTGTGGCAACGAGAAGTCCAGCTGGGGAAGATGACACTAATCCTGAACGAATAAAAGTCCTGACCCTGAGGCAGGCTAACACCCAGATGTTCCTGTTTGCCTATCGGGCGCAGCAACAGATGTTCAATAATATGCAAGCCTTCACTTTCGGCATTGAGATGTATCAAAAAACGGTTTAATGCATTTGCTGCCTTTATGCCCTGTTGTTTTTCCTCATAGGTGCCCAAATACCAGTCACGTTTTTCATCAGTTTGAAAGGTCAGTTGATAATCTTGTTGCGAAGTCAGGCTGCCCAGCCTGTACCTGTCCAGATAGATGCCACCGCGCAACAGCACATCACTGAGCAGATTACTTTTGAGCAGAATGGTCTCGTCAATCTGTGCACGGATTTCATCACTCAAAAAAGACTCATGCTGAGGCAGTGCCGGAACAGTTTCAAAACCAGACTGTTCCAGCCTGTCCGCATCAATAAACTCAAGCTCGGCGCTGCCCGCCTTGAGCTGTTCATAGACACGATGACGGGCCAGTTTCAAACCTTGCTTGAGAATGGTCATGGTCAATGGCCGCGCCATATGGTTTCTAAAGCCCAGCAGGATGCTGACCCGCTGTTGCAGGCCGGAACGTGCCCGCATCGCCCATGAAGATCCACAGTAATCAGCCGCCCCCACCCGGTCGCGGCTCAACTCAATAATATTTTGCAAAAACTCGATCTTATTATTGACGATGACCTGCTCTACCTCATCATGGCTGTAATAATCATTGAAATGGCGCAACGAATATTGGGAAAAACTTTCGCCATACATGGCCAGCAGATAATCAAGCAGTCGGCTCTTACGTTCGCTGAAGTCGTCAAACTTCGCCATGATGTTATTCAATACCTCGGCCGGCTGGTCTGGATAAATTTCTCCCAGCCCGGCTATCTGCTGATCGCTCAAGGGCATGACAGCATAGGAACTGCGCTGTTGTTTATCGATGGAGAACAACGTTTTGATGCAACCCAGGTTGGCGAGATAATTTGCCATGATTTGTTCGAACAACAACAGATATGCCTTGAGTTGTTTTGCTTTGGCCTTAACCTCGGGGGCAGCCGACTCAGGCAACCCATATGAGCCAATATGATAATTGCGGGGAAACTGCTCCTGAATAGAGACATACTCACTCAGCGGTCGGCTTATGCCTTCAGGCAGGTCATAGACCTGTGACAAATCCTGTGCATGGCTGCGTGTCGAGTGATACCTAAAATTCAACTCATCAAATTTGGCATGCACCTCATCCGCCGACACTGGCAATACCCTGCCATTAGTGGTCAAGACTATTCGGATTTGATTTCCATGACCAGGCGTCACAAGGTTAAAGGCGGTCTCCGGGCTGTCACTTTCAATAAGCTCGTAAAACGTCTCACCATCTCTTTGCAGATAGACTTCCCTGACATGATCAACTCCTTCAAGCGAATTGATCACAGAATAGAGATTTGAGACCAGGAACTCGGTCCGGTTGCCACCGAACTCTTCATCTTTAAACAGACCGTGATTGGTAAACGGGCCTGAAAATATTTCATCCAGCGTCTGGCCCTCATTGAGGAACTGATCATAGCCATACAAAGAGATGCCGCCGGCAATACGCCTGGAACAGGCAAAATAGATTTCCGCCAGAATATCCACCGGCCGGCGTTTGCTGCTGACCTCAATCTCGGCACACAGCTCATAGTCCAGCCCTTCAACCACACTGATCCCAACAATGTCTTCACTCAGGTTGCGATTGCGATGATAAAAGCGGCGCACCTTTTCCACTACCCTGTCCTTTTTTACCTCGGCAAGGCCATGTTCAAGTTTCAGCGCGATACGATATAGGCCATCGCTAACACCAGCTTTAGTCTCTTTAACATCTAGCGGAATTAGCCAGACATTATCGAGTTCACTAACCTCATTGAGTATGGCCTTGCGATAATCCAGCAAGGTGGTCGGCCGGCAGGCAAAAATCTGCTCGGGCCGGTGCAAGGCCTGCTGTTTAAAATCGATCTGCCCGGCCTCATTGACCAGGTAATCCTCGACATCAAAATCGGCCCGATAAGTAAGATCGGTAATGGCATAGATAAGCTGTTCAAGAATGGTGACGCCAGGATCATGCAGATTGTAATCAGTCCACTGCTGCCCCGACAACTGCTGAGCCAAATGAATGCCTTCACGACGCAGGCTATCAAAGCCGTTTTCCAGCTGCTGACGCTCGCGTCGTTTTATGAAGACGGCCTCAGACATTATCAATCGCCCTGCCCACTATCGCTCGGGTTGTCGTCTGACTGCGCCCAGGACTCACTCATATCCTGATCGAACCACAACTGGGTGAGGTAATAACGGATCTTCACTCCTTCGCCATAGTCACAGTTGCTGCGCATCTGTAGGAAGTATTCACCGCCCTGACTAAACCAACGCAGTTTTATGCGGTTGCTACGCGACAGATAATAGGCCTGATGATATTTAATTCTCTTTTTCAGATTGAACAAATTAAACAGCAGACCGCGAGGATTAAAGGTGTTGAGTGCCACCGCCTTCATCAGGGCGTATTTACCAGTACCCTTGTTGCCAACACCCGCCATTACTTCAAAGGCCTGACAACCGTTCAAAGGGCCAGTGATGTTATGCCATTTGCTGTCAGCAGGAACGCTGATTTGATCGGTAGGATTGGCACCAATGCGCCCATGCGCGGCAATCACACCCTTAACGTCCAGCGCCCACTGCGGATCATCCGTATTAACACCAACCCGGCCACCCGGCGCCAGTGCCAGTGTCGCCATGGCCTCATCACCATCGTCCGCCTTGATGAAGCTGAGTTTGTCACTACGCTTATCATAACTGACCGACCAGACCGGCTGTTTTTCCGCTGAATTTCTGAAAAAACTGATCAGCCTGTCATGGTCGCCGAGCAAAGAAATTTCAAAGCCGTTTTCCTGTGAGCGATCAAAACCTTCATCAATGGTATTGAGCGAAGAGTCAATCATGTGACCGAATTGATCCGACGAAGGCAAGGCCCCTTCACGAAAATATCGTTTTAGTGTGCTTCTATTCTTCTTCGCCATATTCACTGTTTCCACTAATAATGAAGGTACTGCCTATCTCTAGCTCATCAATGCCTGTCACTGCGGCTTTGATTGAATGGGCCGTTGGCATGGTCTCAATAAAATGATGTTTGGCCGGTAGCACCAAACTCCAGGGGAAGCGCGGCCGAATCTGCATCTCGCTGGACTGTTGCTGCTGCGCCGTATCATCAAGACGATAATTGTGTTCGCCATCCACAGTAATGTGAAGCATGGAGAAGTTGGTAATGAAATTGACGTAATCCAGTTCGCGAATAAAGGACTCGATATCCTTTTGTCGGATACTCCAGCCAAAGCGGGCCTGATAACCAACGCGTTTCCAGGGGCTGAGATATGCGGCAATATCCTGATCCAAACGTTTAACCCAGGCAGCATCACTCATACCACTGGAAAACTTCACCGTGCACCTCACCTGCACCTGCTCATAAGCAGGGTTGCGCACCTCAAGCTTGATGAAGGCCGAGCTATGGCGCTGAACAAAACTGCGGATGCGGCTAAGTTCCATCGAGCTAATCATCGCCCTAGCAGATGGACTGACAGAATCGTCCTCTACTTTGGGCACGACCACGATCAGCACATGTCCTGGCGCCGGGGCACTATGACTGCTGACCATATTGGCAAAGCATTTAACCTTGGCCACTGTTGGAAAGTGCTCAAGAATCATACGTTCATAATCGCCGGGCATCGAGGCGCGGTTCTTGTGGCGCAGCCGTTCACTGAGCCGAGTCTTGAACTCGGTATCATTCTCGCCTGCCCTGCCGCCGAATGAGCGGCCAATCTGATGAATTTTTCCTAAACCGGTTATCGCTGACATTGCCTGCCACTTGGCCGGGACAGCAATCAACTGCGGCGACACACCTTTAGCACTGTCTTTTCGAGTAACCTGCAAACCGTTGGTATGTACCGAGTAACATTTGCAAAACCCTTTTAATCCCTGTTCAGCGGAAACTCTCAGCCAGTAATAATCCCCCGGCATGAGCTGGTTGCCGCGATCGATGTCGGCGGGAATATCCAACGTGATAAGCCCTGATGCCAAAAACCCCTTGGTGGTATCTGCCAACACCCTGGCAGCAGGCAGGCTCTTCCATTTATCGGCTGCCAGATAGAACCAGCGAATCTGGGGCGTCTCAACGGCCACTTCCTGGGCATGGTCATCCGACAGGTGAAAAAATAGTGTCACCGCACCACTCAGCTGCTTGGCCGACAAGGCAATAAAAAGATTGCCCTGATAATCATACTGCGGCAACAAACAGGGTGGTTTGTCGCCACTGCCAGGATAGACCGTCTCAATACCAAATGGATGATGATGGAAAACCCTTTCCGCCGTCGCGCTCTGATCTGCCGGCTTATTCAGGGCCACACTAATCTTGCTGCTGGCCCGATAATCCAGCGAAACCGCATTTAATATAGGTGTGTAAGGTGGATTGGGGGTTGGGGCCGGTTTTTTACGCCTGGCATTCTCAGCTAGCACCCTGGGCAACAGGGCAGAATACTCCGCATGACCAAAGGCACTACCAGGTTCGCTCAAGCCAATTTTGAAAAAGCCATTTCTGCTGCCCAGATCATAGCCATACTCTGCTTCGCTGATTGCGCTCGATACAGGCTTGGCATATTCGAGCACATTCACCTTAAGTACTCTTTCGGGCATAGGCTGGCCAGTCTGTTGTTGAGTATCGAACAATGACACATTGTCTTCGGCACCTGTTTCAACAGGCTGCCAGTTACCATCAGCAAGCGTGGCAAAAGCCACCTTAAAACTGTCATTGTCGTAGTCGGTTTCATAAGCCCGGTAATGTTCAGTAAAACCACCACTGATCGTTGGCAGCTCACCCCAACCCAGGTTCAGGTTGAGCGCGACAAGTTTCTTTTTCGCCAGTTCATAATTACCAAAGATAAAATAGGAATTATTGCTGGGTAGCGGCCCAAAAGGGGTAAACGGTTTGGATGGGTCAAGCTGACCATGATTGTTATAGGCAAGCAGGTTTTTAATGCCCTTGACCTCAACGTCGATAGCCATCGTCCTGACTACAAAATCAGTAAACAAGGAATAGGAAAAAAAGTTTGCCTGTGAATTAACACAACACTGCAGCAATGGCTGCTGCGTATCCAGCCTGCCACCATGCAACTCCGTCGAATAAGGCACTACCGACTCGATCTCAGAACCCAAGCTAAAGCAGATTTTTAATCCACTAGTACTACCACTGGCATTGCCATTCTTAGACCCGCCATGGGGCATGATCATATAATCCTGCACCTCAAACCAGCCGGTTTGGGTAGTCAATTTAATGCAGAAGCTATCCTTCAAAAGTTGATAAAACAGGCCTCGCCAATCCTGCTTTATCAATTTGTTAATTTCATTTGCAGAACTGCGACTGAGCAAGGCCTCTGCTGCCGTGATAATTTTTTTCTTGTTATCGGCACTCAACCAACCGGGATGGGAGAGCAGATAACGACTAAACAGGCGACCAAACAACTTGGTAAAAGCAGCTCCATTATCCGAGCAACACAACATGGCGGTCATGGTATCGGCATCAACCTTAATCATATCCTCAAGGCTGATCTCCAATTCAATTCTGCGCTGTCCCTCTTTCAACAACAACAAAGGCGAGGCAATCGAGAAACCGATTTCAGCATCGCTGACATGCCGATTATCAACCGCCTGTTTCTCTTCACCGAACAAGGGCCAGGCAGTTGAAACTGGCTCATCCACCTCGAGCAGTGGCGGCTGATTAACCTTGATACGAGTGGCATAACCCAATTCACTTTCCGGCGCGACCAACTCATCATGTTGCAGATATAGACTATAGAGTGATTCAACCCGGGCGTCGCTTAGCCACAGCTCTGTATCTGCGCAGTAGATGATGTCATTAAGCTGGGCATCTTTACCGGCACTGAATTTCCGCCCCTTTTCGATCAGGCTATTGGGACTGCCTGGCTGGAACTCCAACAATAAATTGATGCTTTCAGCTAAAGCTTGACGTGGTTTGGCCTGAAGCATCTGCTGATAATAGAAATCGAGATGACGCTGGCTGAAACGATTAATCGTTTGCCGCGCTTTTTCATACAATTTGAGAAACACCATAAACAGACCAGTGGCGGGGTCATGCTGTTGGCTTGCCAGACTCTCCTGTAAATAGACGGGGGTAATGGTCTTTAGATATGAAATTGCATTAAAAAAGACATAAAAAGCAGAACGCAGTTGCCGTGCAATCTCATCATCGCTACCGCGATCCACTATACTGGCACGCGGAAATAGGAAATTATTATTTGACTGTTTAATGCCCCAGACGTCGACAAAACTGGAGTAATCCACGACCTCGGCAAAGCGTTCAGTCTTTTCCAGTCGCGAACTAATTTCAGCGACGTTGTGCAGTGCATGGGCAAGCTTCTCTTCAACAATTGCGCCTAGCTTTTGCCTCAGCGCCACGCCTGCTGGATGATTGATATGCTCAAGCTTATTAAGCCAGAAATTGATTCGCCCAGCCCATTGCAATACATAACCCACCAACGGCTCAAGGCCTCCGGAATACAAATTCAGAAACCCAGACTCCATTCGCTTCATGTCGGTGCTAAGAATCATGGCCATAATGACGGCCTCGTCGGCACTGAACATTTCTGCCCAATTGCCATCGTTCTCGTTTTTCAGCGTGTAGAAATTTAGCTGGGCAGCAAACTCCGCCCCCATTGCCAACAATTGTTCAAAGACCAGTTCGTCGACATTAAAATAGCCCGGCTGCAAGGCAGCAGAAATTCGTCCCTGCTGATCGGTACCATCAGTGATTTTGCTGCCAGCCCATTCAAGCATCGACAATACCCTTAGCCATTAGCTCAAACCCGTACATGACTACCCTCGATAAAATAGAAGGGGTAAACGGCATTACTACGGGTATTAGTGGTTCTAATGGTGTAATTGAGCTGGAGGATGATCTTGCCTTCATAGACATCCTCTGTATTTACGTCAATACTTTCCAGAGAGATCCGCGGTTCAAAAAACAGCACAGCCCGTTCGACCATGTCTCGAATTTCGGTAATGGAGCTTTCATTAATAGTCTCGAACACCATGGCATGAATACGACAACCATAGGCGGGTTGCATGATGCGTTCACCTGGTCTTGTTGATAACAAAATCGCCAGGCTCTCACGAATATCTTCTTCTTCAGCCACCATCTTCATTTGCACAGCGTTGCTGTGTTTGTGAAACTCGGGCGGAAAGCTCCAGCCAAGGCCAAGAAATTTTTTATCACTCTCCGTTCTAGCCATAACCACTAACCGCCAATCATTACTGTTGGGGCACCCAGCACGATACTGCCACCATGAACACAGTTATCGCCCATTCGCGCAGCTGGCTTGCCACCAATCATCACCGTGGCAGAGCCTTTTACAATCGTGTCCGGCGGCCCGACACAAACGCAGCTATCCCCCATCACCGCTGCCGGCAGTTTTGCAATCAACACCGTCGCCACTCCTGGCCCAATCACCGGGCCGCCGACGTGGGGCACTATGCCCGTTACCATGGGGCAGGCGTGCATGTCGGTTAATCTGGCAGCAGGAGGCATTCTGTCATTCCCTGTTATTACTATTAATTGATCATCACCATGGCGCCTTTAACCGTTGTCTGACCAGAGGCCGACAATTCTGCGCTGGCGCTGCCCTTGGCGGTGAATCCAACCTTGGCAGTTTGATTTATATTCAGGCCATCGACTGAGACATCTGCCTTTGAACTGACACTAATCTTGTCAACGGCTTCAATACTGATCTTGCCTTTGGCCGTTATGCTGATGTCTTTTGGACTGTCCATAACTATCCCGCTTTCAGATAATTCGACCTTGTTATCATTTTGGTCTTGCAACAGGATAGATTTTTCATCATCACTAATCACCACCTTGTTAGCCGCTGGGGTGATGATAGTAATGACCTTTTTTTCATCATCAAACTCAAGCTTCAGATCACTCCTGGTCACTATCGCCTTAATGAAGTTATCGGCACTAGGTTCATAGGGTGGTGCCAGTTTACTGCTATAGAGGCTGCCCAGAATGACCGGATTAGAGGGATCATTATTCAGATAAGCCAACACCACCTCGTCGCCTATCTCCGGGATAAAAAACGCACCAAATTTATTTGAAGCATAAAAGCCTGCCAACCTGGCCCAGACACCTTCTGCCTCGGCCTGCAGGATGGGTACCGTGACCTGTATTCTGAATTGGCCGTCCGGATCCTGATCCAGCTGTTTTACCACCCCGATCTGCAAACCCTCCACGCCTGGCAACAAACCTGAAGCTGATGGTGCAACCAGGTCGCGCTGTTCAGCAAACCAGTCTGGTGACATGCCGAATTCCACTTCAGTAATCCAGTTGCCATTGACGATTTCGTGATTCACCGAGCTGACAAAGACATTACCGTTAAATCGATTACCGACACCTTCCAGTTCAATCAAGCTGCCAATCTTCGCCTTAGCGCTACCCTGGATTTTCATCCGGCCACGAATTCGGGCCAAGCCGGCCTTGACCTGTTGTCCGATTGCCCAGTCCTTGAGTGCTGCTTTTTCCAGTTGGGCCGGGGTTTGCAGACAAAAAGATTTCAGATCAATCACCTTTGCCAGCGTCGCCGTATCCAGGTCACCCTGTTTATTAAGCGTTTGCGGACTGACTTGCTCTTCAACGATAGCTTGATCACTCGGGCTCCAGCTAACACTGTTGACCTTGGTCAGTTGACTGCGGGCATCGATGTCGGCATGAAACTCCATCAGATCGACACCATAAGCGACCTTCAATACAGAGGCAGCATCTGTTTGCGGTGCTTTGACAGTCACTTTGCCATCATCGACACACACCAGCAGACCATTGGCCTCGGCACGTGAAAGCATAAAGTCCCAGTCGGCACAGTAGTACTGAACCATCTCTTTGTATTGTGTGCTTGTAGCTTCTACATCCGCCGTCAAACTGCTGTAATTTGAGATCAAGGTGGTAATAATGTCGCTATCTTTTTTGTCAACATAATTGACATTCTTGCGACCGACAGTCATGGCCACTGCCTTGTCGCGACACTCAATCACCAGACGAGCATTATTTTCTCCAGTGATCTTAATCCCATGTTTGATCACCACACCTTCAAAAATAGTTTCGTCAGTTTGCTCATAACCAGCATTGATTTTTATCTCACTGCCCGGCTTAAAGGCATCACTGTTACTGACAGGAAAATCCTGTTCAGGCATATCACCATCAATCAGCACAATTTTAGCAGAGGCTATTTTATTGATGGCCTTAGTCACCGAGACAGAGATCACTTGGATAGCCTCATCAATCTCGCTGCCCCCACTGAAAATGGTCAGCTTGATCACTCCACTACTATTCACTGTTGGCGAATCCGGCATGCCCTACCTCAATGGTGGAAAGTGAAGCTTGCTGCCAGGCTCAATATCACGAAAGTTGGTAATATTGTTGGCCTTGGCAACCTCAAGATAATAAGAGCTATCCTTGTAGACGCGATAACAAAGCGCCGGCAAAGTATCACCCGCTTTTACTTCAATCCGGTGGCTCAAGTCGGGTGAGGATCTGTTCGCCCTCAGCGCTTCCTCTTCTTTACTCATGAAACCAGAAAAAGAAAGTTCGACCTTGGCCCGTAGCGGTTCACCACTGGGTTTGAACAGGGTGTAGTTCACCGACATAGATTCGAGTCGACCAAAAAATATCAGGCTGCCCCACAACACTCTTACATGGTTAGGTTCATGGTTGTTGCCATCATATTTATAGACAATATCGGTCAGTGACTTGACCTGGGTTTTAACATCATCCCCACCCAATTCAACCACGCCGGTGCCATCGATGACGATATCGAACTTAACCTTTTCAGGCTTGATACCGCTGAATTTTGTATCCGAGGCAAGCTGCCCCAAAGCCTCTTTTTTGTTATAGCCAATAGAATAGGTATGGCTGTAACTGGAAGGATTCAACATCACCTCAAATGAGCTGCCGTCATCCACCGTGATATTGCCGCTATCATCAACCGTACACGGTGACAACTTCAGCTTCTTCTTTAAACCTGTGCTGATAGCCATGACCTAACGTTCCCTGGTCTCAGACAAAGTTTCGCTAATCAACTCTCGGCACTCTTCCATCAACATCTCTTTAATTTTTTCAATGTCGATAGCCGAAAATTCGTTTGCCTGTGGTTCTGGATGGTCATTGGTAACCGTAGACTTAATAATCAGCTGCTTTACTTCAATTGTCATGGCCGCTATATCACTCTGTTTGAATAGTTGTAATTCAATTCAATTTTTTCGATGGCGACTTCATTCTTGGTAGAGTTGAAATTCTCCACTTCCCAATTGACGGGAAAGGCATTGGCAAATGACCAAGCACGTATGGGAATTTTATTTTCATTCATCAAATAAACCATTAAGGGCATGGGCACAATAGGCACAATAAAGTCACCTTCAAATACTGTGCGACACCACACCACCAGTGGCGAGGTCATTTTGGCAATACCGCGTTTTAGTACCAGCTTGGGATGTTTAACTGACTTGGGCAGCTGATGCACATACCGGTTCTCACCACCCTCGCTATAAGGCTCTGTCTCGATTTCAGAGCCAATGCCACTAACCTCCTGAAAAGAGGTGTCAGCCATACCCGCAGTTGCAGCAAAGACCACCTTGAAATAAAAAGCCGATGGTTGATAATCAGCCATCAGACAAGCCACCACATCCAGACATAAATCCTCCCATGAGTAAAACAGCAGGGGCAACGTGTATACACGTCGCCCCTGTGATTCACTTCATCCCCTAGGCGTTGTCGATAGTAATCCCTTCATGGGCAATTTCTATCGTTTCAATGGCGACTTCATTGCCATCTGCCTTCATGTCTGTGCCTGAAATTTTAGTCGGCCAGGCATTGGCCAGGGTCCAAACCATGGTCGGTGCACCCGCCTCATCCAACAGACTAATGGTGACTGGCACACGCTTCACGGTGTTCATCTTGATTTGATTAAACCAGTCCCAAAATTTGTTATCCGACTTAAACACACCCTTTTTCATAGTGACATTGCTGGACTTTTTGATTCCAGGCATTGAAATGGTGGAAAACTCCGGACTATCTCCGTGACGATACTCAATCGGTTGCGCCTCTATATCAAGTCCTGAGACCTCCTGAAAAGACATCACCTCGGAATCCCACTTCACCTGAAAATAAAATTTCGGCAAAGGCCATACGGTAGTCGATTGTGCAGATCCATCATCAGCCATAACTAATCTCCCTGTTATTTTTCTATGCGTTTATTCGATTTTAATAAAAACCTGACATCAACAATTTATGATTTCTGCATCTGCTGTTGAAAGGTGATTTCTATAAATTCTGCCGGACGACTAATGGCAACCAAAACAGTGACTCTCAGAATTCCTTCGAGGATGTCTTCCGAGGTCATTGTCTGGCCCAGGCCTACATGAACACTGAAGGCATCATCAGGCACAGCACCAGCCAGACCACCACGTTTCCAGATGCCGGTCAGAAAGTTGCGAATCATGCTCTTGATGGTGACCCAGGTATTGGCATCATTTGGCTCGAAGACATAGGCCTTGGTGGCCAGGCGAATAGACTCTTCCAGCATAATCATGGTGCGACGGACATTGACATAACGCCAATCCAGGCTGTTGCCGTCTAGGGTGCGCGCGCCCCATACCAGGGTGCCTTCACCAATAAAGGTGCGAATGGCGTTGATGGACTTACCCTGGGTAGTAACATTCAAGTCTTCCTGCTCGTCATGAGTGATGTTCACCGCCGGTGAAACCACCGCACTCAGACTGACATTGGCTGGTGCCTTCCAGACTCCACGAGAGTTATCCACCATCGTGTATACACCCGCCATCGCCGCCGCAGGTGGCAACAAGTTCAGTTTCTCCTTGATAGAACCAAGGATATTGCCAAACAGCGGACTCATTGCAATCAAGCTTTTGTTTAACAGGGTCTTGACGGCGTAGGTCTCTTCATCAGACTTGTCATCCCAGCTGCTGGTAATGTCATTAACAGCCTGCGCCTGCTGGGCCACTTTGGCCGGGGTGGTTTCGTCAACTTCTTCTGGAATTCCTATTTCAGTCCGCAGCAGGCTTTGCAGTACATCCTGATTAGCAATATTTGCATAACTAAGGTCTTTATCCTGAACGATGGTGGTGTTAACCCAGGGATAATAGGCCGCAGCATAATCAAGATAATTTATGCCAAGTGCAGAACGGAAGTTATCTATGCAGTCACCAGCAGGATCTTGTCGATCTTTATCGCCCCCCCAAACATCGAGTATGGCAATGCGGTTTTTCATCTTGCCACCACAGTGGGCCAGAGCCGCCTGCTGAACGCTGATGCTGTTTTGCTCATCGAGCAACACTGTTTCAGGCATGACAACCATGGTTGGTTCTTGCTCTTTAACAAGCAAGTTAATGCCGTTTTGCAGTTTGTCCGCCTCGATCTCGTCATTGTAATTACCTACCGAAACAACGTAACACGGCCCACCGCCATTCTGAAAAAACAGCAGCATGCTGTTATAGAGCAGATGCTTTCCAGCGCTCTGATTGAGGAGATACTCTTTACCAGCCAAAGAAAAGGCCGCTTCATCACTTGAATCCGCAGATTTCTCATCAATATTAAAAACCGCTGTAGGGCCAAAGCCGAAGTAATTATGAAACTCCGACATTGAAGTAATACGCCAAGGTTTGTTCAGCAGCGATTTGCCCTTGTTGTCAGCCTGTTGGGTATAACCAATAAAAGCTGGTACTGCAGTTGCAACCTCAACCACAGAATTTGGAAAAGCATTTTTTTCAACGATATAAACGCCTGGCGTTTTCATCTGACCCATGATATCTCCCTCTTTATTGTTAACTGTTAATGTAGATTTCTGACACTACCATTCCTTGTTCTGCAACTACTTCTTTTCCAGTCTGATTTATACGGGCGACCGGCAACCGCTTGATAAGCACTTTTTCCCTACCTGTGACCTTTTGTTTTAATTGAAAATTAAAACCATAGTTTTGATTCAAGGGAATACTCTGCTTTGACCTAAAGGTCATCGCTATGCGTTGATCCGCCAGAACAGCATTTTCTGTAGACTCAAACTCGACCCTGTCTTCAGGGTCAACAATATATGCCCCCTGCTTCGCCATGTCACCCAGTAGAAAATATTTCCATATTGTCTCTCTGGCCTTAAAACGAAGCTGATAATGTCTTGCTATTGGTTTTAACTTATCGTCAAAAAGGCCACTCTGGTTTTCAGAGGCAGCAATTTTTATAACAAAGACAGGCGGAATGAGCCGCTCTTTCTGGCTAATAATTTCTTTGGTCTTTGCTGAATCCAGCGGCACAAAATCCAATTTGGAGGCATATTCCTGCCCATGCAATCTAACCATGGAGCCATCATCCCAATCTGCATTGGAATTTCTAAAATAGAGCACATCGCTGCTAGAAGCAGGAAAAGGCTCGGTAACACTCTTAAATTCTGGATTACTTGAATAGACCTTAAACTCGAAACAAAATGCATCAACTGGGTCTGAGGCATATTGCTGCAATGCCTCCAGCCGCGACTCATCATAGGCGACATGAATGCCATCATGAGTCCTACGCAGCAGCAAACCTGCATTAGAAATCATCTGCCTCGTTTTAGAGGTGGCAATAAAATCAAGGCCTGAACAGGCCGCCTCACTAAAATATTCATGTTCGACAGAAATACTGAAAAGGGGTAGATAGCTACTCATCAGATAGTCACTTTTCGCTATTCACTGAGTGTTGCGGTTGCGTTAACGAAGGGGTTTGTTTTATTACAGCACCAGAGTCGTAAGTCACCATTCTCACTTTATATAGTATAGATGGCAGATACTTACCGCTTAACATCCCCCAAACACCACTTAAATCACTCATACTGAGATTTTCAATATCAAGGACCAACTTATCGATATTGTCAACCAATCCAGGTGAATTACTGCGATCAAATACAGGCTGGCTCTGAAAATAATTAATGGTGCTGGAAATAAACTTCAAACCCTCATGATAGTTATTGCCGCTGAAGTAACTGGCAAACATCAAATATAGATTAAAAAATACAGGCGGGTTAGTCACAACAGAACGTGCCGAACCAACACTAGCAAGGTTTTGTTGACGAAAAGGAACGGTGTCTTGCTGGATATTGACCAGAGAAACGACGATTTTGTTATTTACGTGACTAGCAACCGAGCCATCTTGCTCAAGAATATTGGATACAACAACGACATCCTCATCCAGATCAAAGCTTCGTTTGAGAAACTGATTTAGTTCGCCAGAAATATGGCTGATTGCTGCATCTATCATTAACCATTACTTCCTTGATAAAGGTTAAAGACCAGCCAAGCAAACTATTCACCGTGAATTGTCATGATTGACTGTTGTCATCTTATTAATTTTTATCCCCTAACTATACATCAGTTTTTCATGCCGACGAAGCTAACCATCGCCAAATCGCATGCCCGCATAGAACAGTTATTAATAACGTTATTAAATTGCTATATAAAGGTAAATCCTGCAGAAACCTCAGGTCGGCAATTGAAATTCATTTTTACCTCAAATAGCTGGCACACCAACCACGCACTTATACTCAAATTATCAAATTGATTGACTTATATATTTGCAAATACATTGGCGAGCCAATTGAGCCGTGATCGTTAACGCCTATATATTTTGATGTTTATTCAAATAATAAACCACCAACTAATCGTTTGGACGACGTTGACGCTCATAAAGAAACTTCAACACCTCGGCGCGATATTTGTTGTATTGCGGATCATCCGCCAGCTCCAGTCGATTACGTGGCCGCTCAAGCTCAATGTTTAATACTTCACCAACCGTTGCCGCCGGGCCATTGGTCATCATCACAATCTTGTCTGACAACAATACAGACTCATCTACATCATGGGTAATCATGATGACGGTGCTATCAAGCTCAGCCTGAATTTCCATAACTGAATCTTGCAAATGGGCGCGAGTCAGGGCATCCAAGGCGCCGAAAGGCTCATCCATCAGTAGTACCGTTGGTTCCATTGCCAACGCCCGGGCAATACCAATACGCTGCTTCATACCACCGGAGATTTCAGCAGGGTATTTGTGCATGGCATGATCCATGTGCACAAGATGTAGGTTGTGCTCGATCCACTGCTTCATCTCCTGCTTGGACTTTTTGCCTTTAAAAATTGCTTTTACAGCAATCTCAACATTCTGATAACAGGTCAGCCATGGCAATAGTGAATGATTCTGAAACACCACAGCCCTATCAGGGCCGGGTTCATCCACCTCTTTGCCGTTGAGAATCACACCCCCTGTTGTTGCCTTATAAAGTCCGGCAACAATATTCAAAACCGTAGACTTACCACAACCTGAGTGACCGATAATTGAAACAAATTCACCCTTGGCAATCTTCAGGTTGACGTTGTCCAGCGCCTTGAATGGACCCTTTTTAGTCGGGAATTCAATAGAGATTCCACTTAGGTCAAGGAATGCTCGTTGATAGTGTTCTTTTGGATTATTCATATTCTCATCAACTATTGCTTCTGGTTTCAACATTTGTACAACTGACATTTTGTTGTCCTCTTATTTCATTATCTATTTTGTAGAGCGGCTTCAATCCGCTATAAAACCTTATCTGCACTGCTTCGGCGGGTGTGACGCGCCCTACACATTTACCTTTAAACAATTAGGCTCCGGCAGTCTTGTCATGCGACAACACTTTTTGCAGCGTCATCATCATCCAGTCCAACAGAAAACCAATCAGGCCAATACTCACCACTGCCACCATGATGCGACCCAGTGAATTAGAACTACCATTCTGAAATTCATCCCAGACGAACTTGCCCAGCCCCGGGTTTTGCGCCAGCATTTCAGCAGCAATCAATACCATCCAGCCGATACCCAACGAGATACGCAGACCGGTAAAGATCATTGGCAATGCGGCCGGAATGGCAATCTTGAAAACTTGTGTTAACCAGTGCAGCCGAATCACGCGGCCAACATTGATCAGGTCTTTGTCGATTGAAGCGACAGCGACGGCCGTGTTAATCAGCGTTGGCCATAGCGAACACAACGTCACTGTAATGGCCGAGGTGATGAAGGCCTTTTCAAACATCGGATCGTCGGTGATGTAAACGGCACTGACAATCATGGTGACTATCGGCAACCAGGCCAGCGGCGAGACGGGTTTGAATATTTGCACCAGTGGACTGATGGCACCATAGAGTTTTTGACTCAAGCCACAGGCGACACCGATGGGAATGGCGATCAGTGCGCCAAAAAAGAATCCTGTAAAAACGGTACCCAAGCTGGTCCATATCTGATCGATAAACGTGGCGCGGCCGGTATATTCACGCACCTTGATTTCAGCATCAGGATTCTTGGCCAGCTTCTTGGCATTGCGTTGTTCCTGGCGCTCATAAAAAGCCGCCTCTTTTTCACGCTCGGCTACATGTTCGTCATACAAGCCCTGGGCCTGATGCCATACCTGACTCGGCCCCGGCAGTTCACCCAAGCTGGTTTTAACCTGTGATGCGGCACCGGCCCAAATAAACAGAAAGGCGACGATGGCAATCAGCGGCAGACCAATCACTGTCATCATCTCGTTGAGTTGTTCACGTGGGTTTTCACCCGTACTCAAGCGCACCACGGGGACCATCCATGATAGACCTGTCATTTCGAGCGTATTGATAATTTTGGTTTTCATATTTCTACCCTGTTCAGTTTGTGTAGGGTGCGCATAGCGCACCCTACGACTGCTTACGATTAGATCTTTTCACTGCCCTTCAGACCAATATTGAATTTCTTCAAATAGTCATTAGGTTTTGTACCGTCATAAGTAATGCCATCGATGAAGTGCGTTTGTGGTGCACGGAAACCATCTTCTGTAGCAAAATCAGGGAACTCAGCAGCAGAAATTTTGCCTTCGGCAATTAACTCTTTTGCAGCAACTGTATAGATGTCCGGACGATAGACTTTCTTGGCAATATCCATGAACCAGCTATCTGGTTTTTCATCAGAAATCTGGCCCCAACGACGCATCTGCGTCAGGTACCAGACTGCATCTGAGTAGTAGGGATAGGTGGCGTTATAGCGAAAGAAGACATTGAAGTCTGGCACCGCACGCTTGTCACCCTTCTCATACTCAAAAGTACCAGTCATAGAGTTGGCGATTACGTCGTAGTCAGCCCCCACATAGTTTGACTGTGACAGAATCTTCACTGCCTCAGGACGATTGGCATTATTGTTGTCATCCAACCACTTGGCTGCACGAATCATGGCCTTGACGACAGCGATATGAGTGTTGGGGTTTTTATCCGCCCACTTCTTGCTGACACCAAATACCTTTTCCGGATTGTCTTTCCAGATTTCATAATCGGTAACCACTGGCACACCAATGCCTTTGAATACGGCCTGCTGGTTCCAGGGTTCTCCAACACAGTAACCGTCAATGGTGCCTGCCTCCATAGTGGATGGCATTTGTGGTGGTGGCGTTACAGACAACAACGCTTCTGCATCGATGGTGCCTGAGGTATCGCCCTTGTGTGGTGCGTAATAACCTGGGTGGATACCACCCGCAGCCAACCAGTAACGCAGTTCGTAGTTATGGGTAGACACCGGGAACACCATACCCATCTTGAAAGGCTTGCCTGCGTCTTTATATTGCTCAATCACAGGTTTCAGTGCATCAGCCTTGATGGGGTGAACGGGTTTGCCGCCTTCATGCGGAATGTGTTTTTTCATCTCGCCCCAGACCTTGTTTGAAACAGTAATGGCATTACCATTCAGATCCATAGAGAAGGCAGTGATGATGTGATCCTGGGTACCAAAGCCAATAGTTGCACCCAAGGGTTGACCGGCAAGCATATGGGCTCCATCCAGCTCACCATCGATGACACGATCAAGCAACACCTTCCAGTTGGCCTGTGCCTCAAGCGTGACATACAGACCTTCGTCTTCGAAAAACCCTTTTTCATAGGCTATGGCCAAAGGCGCCATGTCTGTCAGTTTGATGAAACCGATTTTCAGATCTTCTTTTTCCAGGTCATCAACCGCGTAGGCTGCACTGCCTGGCAAGATAGAACCGCCCATCACCATCATCGCTGACAGCACGGCAGCCGATGCCTTTTTCATAAAACCTCGGCGAGTCGGATTCATCTCTGTTTGTTTTTCTAACTTCATTCTTCCACTCCGTTTACGTTTACAAATCAAAAAAAAACGCCCACCCGCAGACACACTGAAATAGTGTGTTGCCGATGGACGTCGTTGTCCTGTTCAGGGCCTACTCTGGCCGTTACTGATATTTCTCTTTACGGTTTGGAATCCACCGTTGGAACCAAACCATTGCTTTATTTAGCCTGCCCTGCGTTGGGCTTTGTCTTGAATAATACTATTGCAACCCCTGTGCCAAGAACCATAAAACAGAACTAACTAACTATTTAACAAGGGGTTTTTATATCATACTTCGGTCTGCGCTCTGCTTTGATGCGCATGTTTGGCACCATATTTGAGCAGAAAGAAAAAGGCCGGTAGGGATTGCCTCATAATCATGCACAGTATCTAATTTAACTATGTGCATAACATGAGACCTCCTTACCGGCCCATGCGGGTTAGTGACAGCGATCTAGAATTTCGCCTGCCCCATCAACCATAGCTTGCTGGTATCTGTAGCAAGGTTATCAGCCGAGTAAGCTGCGTATTTTGCCAATAGGGTATAGCTGCCAATCTTCTTGGCTGCCAACAAATCAAGCTCTGTACCATAATCAGTGCTGCCAGCATCAGAAGTAAAATCATGATAAACAGCCTTTAATTTCACACCCGAAACCTTGCCGCCAACACTGACATAGGTATCCACCAGGCCATTGGCTGGTGTTGCCAGAAATTTATCGGCCCAGCCATTAAAGGCATGCGCTGTCGCCAACGGTGTGCTGAAACCATAAGTACCGTCGCCACTCAGCGTTTCAACACCCAGCTTGGCGGTTACACCACTGGCGGCCGCACCTAGTTCGATCAAACTGTAATCGGCATCAATCGTTGATGCGCCGTCTTTGTAATCGGATTGAGTTGCAAACTCGACGGTATAAAGCGCCTTAACTGCCTCAGTTACTTTTGTGCCACCGGCAAAACGAAGACCAAGTGTTGAGTTCGACGCTGTAGGTGCATTCACTAGGTCGAGAAAATAGCCATAACCGGTCAGTTTGCCAGCCTCAAGCCCGCTATATGAAACATTGACAAGATGGGTCTTGGTATCGATGTCACCTTTTGTCGATGCCTCTCCAAAGATGCGATTTACGTTAGTGACATAACCATAAACGATACTGGTATCTGCCAGTGAAGTATTGGCTATCGTGAAGGCATCATAGGTCTGCTCATTTTGACGCCAGCCAACGTTGCCAATAAAACGGGCATTATCAAAAATTACCCGCTGACGTCCCAAGGTCATGGTTGTGCCATCAACGCCCTTGTAACTGATTTTGGCCTGATTTACTTCGGTACCTTCTGGGTCAGCCACTACTGGATAGCTGGTTTGGGCCGTTGCCAAACCTGTTGCATCATTATATTCAACATCACCCAGGGCCATGACATCATCAAATTCGATAAAGGCACTGAAACCGTTGTAATCACCAGTGGCATAGTTAAGACGAGTTTTCAGCGTTGAGGCTGTTGCATCATTGCTAGCGCCGTCTTGATCAACTGTTTCAAAACGGTAGCGCAAATCCAGCCCTGCCTTACCGCCCGATATGGCTTCAGCCAGTGTTGCGGCACTTGCTGTCGAAACATTGCTGCCCGCCAAAACTGATGCCACTAATAGTGCAGGAGTGATTTTTTTATTAAAGCCCATTACTGTTTTCATCTAAGTCCTTCCTCAAAATTACAACACAAAAAAAACGCCCACACGCTGGCAGTTAGGGAGCTGCCAAACGAGTGGACGTCGTTGTCCAAAGTATTTTTAAATTCCCCGCCAACCACCATTAGCCAGCAAGTTCATATTCAGTTAGATAGCAAAGCCCGTACCACTTTTTCTATCTAGTTGTTTTTAATTAATATTACCCACCTCTATAGAAACTTTATTTGTTTGTGAAGAAATTAGAGCGCTATCAAAGTGCAATATTAAGAACTATCTGCACTATTGCCGTGCGCTTTGTCGCACAAACATATTGCACACAGGGAAATCATTTGAAGATATCAGCCATAGCAATGACATTGCAGGCCGCTTCACCAAGCTTGATGTTCCTATCCATAGCCAGTTTACGTAGCGCCTGATAGGCCTGGTCCTCACTGATGTTTTTTTGCTGGATCAGGATACCCTTAGCCTTGTCGATATGCTTTCGGTCTTCCAGTTTGCTCTTGGTTTCCTGCAACTCTTGGCGTAACGATTGAAAGGCCTTAAAACGGGCCATGGCGGCTTCTACAATCGGCCGCAGACGTTTAGGCTGCAAGCCATCAACCACATAAGAAGTGACCCCGGCATTAACCGCCTCTATGATTGTTTTTTGGTCGCCCCGTTCAGCAAACATGACAATCGGTATGGCATGCAGCTGATTCAGGTTATGTGTGCGGGCCAACAACTGTTGATCAGGTTGATCGATATCAAAGATGATGACATCTGCCTGAGCTGCCTGCAGCGTTTGTTGAAGATCAGCATCCAGCGCAACACAGACTGCCACCTCATAGCCGCCCTCGTCTGCAGCCTGTCGCAAAAGCTGCTGTCGTTGTCTGGATTGATAGACCAGCATCAATCTTATATTCATAGTAAACCTGCTACTCCAATTTCTACTTTACTAAGCACCTATATAAGCCTTCGCAAAAACTGTTCCAGTTATTATTTTTGTTTTATTTCTTCTGTTTAAACAACAAGATAGACAAACTACAGAAATAACATTTAATCACTGGCGTCTGTCGCCGCACCAAATAAATGCATGCATATGTCATCCATGCACGCAAAAGACCCCTGTCAGATCAGCTCCGCCCAGGGATTTCTTTGTAATGTGGGTATTGGGTTTATAACGGTATGCGAATCACCGCATTCCCCATGGTGTCGCTAATCATGAAATCTACCTTAGACGAATCTTTGTGATCGTAAAGACACAGGGAGCTGCCACCGCGGTTACATCTGGATAGGTGGCCGTGAGGAAAGAATATTCAATACACTTTTTCTAACGCGTAAATATAATCACTTGCCGAGCAAACATCCATGCCCTGTGTAAGAGAAATGAAAAACGAAAAAATATTATTTACTTTTAAAAAAATAGAACTATTCGATGCGACTTGAACTCTATATCTATAGCAACACTCTCATTAATAATAATCGGCGCTAACGACATATACACAGTGTGCCGATAAATATTATAGTTCTTTGGAAATCCTAACGATTGCTCTCAACCGTGCATTGGTTTGGATGCCACAAGCTTTCCCTATTCACGCATAACATGGAAAGTCAAATTCGTTGAGAACTATCATAAGATGCAACCACGGACTATAGATTTAGGGACAGAACAACATAGCGAGGTGATCGGCAATGAGTATCTTCAATCAGTACCAGGAACGATACGAGGAAGCCAAAGAGGATGAAATGAGTCTCCAGGAGTACCTGGATCTCTGTAAGTCAGACCCCTCTGTATATGCAACAGCAGCGGAGCGCATGCTTATGGCTATAGGCGAACCTGAGCTTGTCGATACCCGCGAAGACCCTAGACTAAGCCGAATTTTCTCCAACAAGGTCATTAAGATCTATCCAGCCTTTAAAGAGTTTTACGGCATGGAGGAGACCATTGAGCAAATAGTTTCTTTCTATAAACATGCGGCTCAAGGCCTGGAAGAAAAGAAGCAAATTCTCTATCTGCTAGGCCCCGTCGGTGGCGGCAAGTCATCGCTGGCGGAGAAACTAAAATCACTAATGGAAAAGATTCCCTTCTATGCCATCAAGGGCTCGCCAGTCAATGAGTCGCCACTGGGACTTTTTTCACCGGATGAAGATGGAAAAATTCTTGAAGAAGACTACGGTATAGAACAGCGCTATTTGCCAGGCATTATGTCGCCATGGGCTGTGAAGCGCCTGCATGAACATAATGGTGACCTATCTAAATTCAGAGTCGTGAAACTCAATCCATCGGTACTGCAACAGGTTGGTATTGCCAAAACCGAACCCGGCGATGAAAACAATCAGGATATTTCAGCGTTGGTAGGCAAGGTTGATATCAGAATGCTGGAGCAATACTCACAGGACGACCCAGATGCCTATAGCTTTTCAGGCGGCCTGTGCCAGGCCAACCAGGGCATGCTTGAGTTTGTGGAAATGTTTAAAGCACCTATTAAGGTCTTGCACCCACTGCTCACCGCCACCCAGGAATGCAACTACAAGGGTACTGAGGGGTTTGCTGCCATCCCATTTAATGGCGTTATTCTTGCCCACTCTAACGAATCAGAGTGGCAGTCGTTCAAGAACAACAAAAACAATGAGGCCTTCCTTGATCGAATCTATATCGTCAAGGTTCCATATTGTCTGCGGGTTTCCGAAGAAGTAAAAATTTATGAGAAACTGCTCAGGGAAAGCTCACTAAAAGCTGCGCCATGTGCACCTGACACTCTACAGATGATGGCGCAGTTTGCAGTTTTGACCCGCCTATTAGAACCGGAGAATTCAAGCATATTCTCAAAAATGCGTATCTATGACGGTGAAAACCTGAAAGATATCGACCCGAAAGCCAAGTCGATACAAGAATACAAAGATGCTGCTGGCCCCGACGAAGGCATGACCGGCCTGTCTACCCGGTTTGCATTCAAGATTCTGTCAAAGGTTTTCAACTATGACCATACCGAAGTGGCGGCTAATCCAGTGCACTTGCTTTACATCCTGGAACAACAGGTAGAACAAGAGCAGTACTCACCTGAAATAAGAGATAAGTACATCGGCTTCCTGAAAGGCTATCTGGCCAGCAACTATTCAGAATTTATTACCAAAGAACTGCAAACAGCCTATCTCGAATCATATAGTGAATATGGTCAGAATGTGTTTGATCGCTATGTCACCTATGCCGATTACTGGATTCAAGACTCAGAGTTCAGAGACCCAGACACTGGCGAAATGCTTGACCGTGCAGCGCTCAATGATGAGCTGGAAAAAATAGAGAAGCCAGCAGGCATTAGCAACCCCAAAGATTTCAGAAACGAAATCGTCAACTTCACCTTACGTGCACGAGCCAATAATGAAGGTAAAAACCCAGTATGGACCAGCTATGAAAAGATTCGTGGCGTGATTGAGAAGAAAATGTTCTCCACCACCGAAGACATTCTGCCGGTTATCTCATTTAGTGCTAAATCCTCAACTGAGGACCAACAGAAGCACCAGGAGTTTGTCGATCGAATGGTCGCAAAAGGCTACACACCGAAACAGGTAAGGTTGCTGTGTGAATGGCATCTAAGAACACGGAAATCGTCATAGGTCCCGAGTTATGTTCCAGTGCCAGACACAACCATTATAAGGTGATGGACAGTGAGCCAAATAATAGACCGGCGTGTAAACGGTAAAAATAAAAGTGCGGTTAACCGGCAGAAGTTTATTCGGCGCTACAAAAAGCACCTGAAAAAAGCCGTTGAAGATGCCGTTGCAAAACGCAGCATCGCCGATATGGAACATGGCGAAAATGTAAACATCCCATCGAAAGATATATCCGAACCCACCTTTGGCACCGGCCAGGGTGGCGTAAGAGATGGCGTATACCCAGGCAATAAAGAGTTTACCCGCGGCGATTCCATCCCCCGCCCCAAAGGTGGTGCTGGGCAAGCTGGTAAACAAGCCAGCGATTCTGGCGAAGGTGAGGATGAGTTTACCTTCACCCTGTCACGGGAAGAGTTCATGGATCTTTTCTTTGAAGACCTTGAACTGCCCAATATGATAAAAACACAGCTCGCCAAGGAAATGCAGTTCAAAAAGGTGCGTGCCGGTTACACCACCAATGGCACACCATCAAACATCAACGTTATCAGATCCATGAAAGGCTCCCTGGCACGTAGAATCGCTTTATCCGGCCCATACCGTGCACAGATCAAACCACTTGAAGAAGAGCTATTGCAAGAGCAGGCACGGCCTACTCCAGACATGGATCGGATAAGTCGGCTGGAAAACGAAATCACCGAGTTAAGGGCGAAAATTAAAAAGATCCCTTACATAGATACTTTTGACCTGCGTTACAACAACCGTATCGATGAACCTGTGCCCACCACCCAGGCAGTCATGTTCTGCCTCATGGATGTGTCAGGCTCGATGGGAGAGTTCGAAAAAGACGTCGCCAAGCGCTTCTTCACCCTGCTCTACCTGTTTCTAACCCGCTCATATGAACATATTGAATTAGTCTTTATCCGCCACCACACCATCGCCAAGGAAGTGAATGAAGAGGAATTCTTTTATTCGCGTGAAACCGGCGGCACCGTTGTCTCCAGCGCGCTGAAAATGATGCGCGACATCATCCAGCAGCGCTACCCTACTTCAGAGTGGAATATCTATGCCGCACAGGCCTCTGATGGTGACAACTGGACAGATGATTCGCCCGTCTGCCGAGACCTACTGGTCAATTCAATCATGCCGTTTCTACAATATTATGCCTACATCGAAATCAATGAAAACACACCTATCGGTAACCTATGGGCCGAGTATGAAAATGTATCGGCAACATGTCCAAACTTTGCCATGCAGAAGCTGACAGAAATTTCAGAGATATATCCTGTCTTTAAAAAACTTTTTGAAAAGAATGCATCATGAGCAAATATATTTCAGAAACTTCAGAATGGACTTTTGACCTGCTGCTCGACTATGACCGCGAGATATCCAGAATTGCCGCGGACTTTGGCCTCGATACATATCCCAACCAGATTGAGGTCATATCTGCAGAACAAATGATGGATGCCTACTCCACCGTTGGCATGCCAGTCGGTTACCACCACTGGTCATTCGGCAAGCAGTTCCTCAGTGTTGAGCAACGCTATAAGCGTGGCCATATGGGCCTGGCCTATGAAATCGTCATTAACTCAGACCCCTGCATTGCATACCTAATGGAAGAAAACACCATGCCCATGCAGGCACTGGTGATTGCCCATGCCTCGTATGGACATAACTCATTTTTCAAAAACAACTACCTGTTTAAGTCATGGACAGTCGCCGACTCAATCGTCGACTACCTGCTGTTTGCCAAAAATTACGTCACCAAATGCGAACAGCGTTATGGTGCAGAAGAAGTCGAGCAACTTATCGACTCATGCCATGCCTTAATGAACTTTGGTGTAGACCGCTATAAACGTCAGCAAA